>SKEZ01000172.1_pt1 | contig 65445 bp, 81 predicted proteins | sample 4843881 | NCBI WGS metagenome assembly SKEZ01 (sample SAMN11008796, study PRJNA524170) | human gut metagenome | isolation source: fecal sample from pouch patient p1, p46 | place: Israel: Tel-Aviv | reverse complement strand
TATAAGGAAATAACAGGGATGAATACGGATTATTCCGGAAGCGTTAGATGACTGTCTGGCAGGCTGAACCGGACGCCATACTGACGGCCGACATCGAGCGCAAACACGCGCGTGTAGGTTTCTGTGGTTTCCAGCCGGGAATGCCCGGCATAGGCCTGTACAACTTTCAGCGGAACCCCATGCTGGATCAGGTGCATACAGAAGCTGTGACGGAACGTGTGGCAGGTAACAGGGATACTAAAAGTGACAGAGTCACGTTTTGCGAGGTCCAGTGCCTTCCTGATCCAGTTACGCGGCGTGTTATCACTCTGCACCGGCCAGAGCAGCTGCTGTTTACCAATACGCAGGGTGGTCAGAAATTCACGCACCTTCCTGACATATTGAGGATCGGTCAGAGGAACAAGACGGAACACCTCCTCATCCTTGCCCGGCCTGCCGCGGCCACGCTGACGCTGTTTAAGCGTCTTCAGCCGGACAAACGGCCGGGAACCGTCAAGCTGAAAGCTGGCGCCGGTCAGCGCCAGCGCCTCATTAATACGCGCGCCCGTGTTCCAGAGGGTATCGAAAAGGACCTGCTGGCGCAGGTCTGGCACATACCGCAGAAACACCGACACCTCCGGGGCCAGCAGGTATTTGGGTAAATCAGCCTGGCTGGCCATCTCCCGCAGCGCCAGCGCATCGGCATAATCGAAGTAGGCATATGTCACGCGCCCGGTCCCGATGGCGTCGCTACGTGAATTCTGAGAAATTTGCAGGGGGAAAGTGTTCAATTTTTTAAAATCCGCTAATCAGCCGTCAGGCGACTGAATTTTATGAAATTTCTCGCTGAAATCGACCGCATCCTGCATATCAAACGTCATACTGCGGGTGGAGGCGGTCGAGCTCCAGCTTTTCCCGCCGCCGATCCCGTAAGGAGGTAGCGCCTGTCCGTGTAGCGGCTGGTTGTGTCGGGCTGCAAAAACCAGCTCCCCGACAGGTACTTTTAACATCATAGCAAACATATCCGCGCTGATTCGGCGGCCTTTCAATCCACTCATAACAACCTGTAACTGAATCCTGTACCACGACTTTTGTTGTAAATCTGCTGACCAGACTGACCTTCATCTTCACTGAATACCACCATACGGCGGCCGTTAGTCAGTGAATCCATTTTACGCTGTGCGCCATTATCGTCATAACGCACAGGCAGGCACGCACCTTTATGGCTGTTTTCACTCTCGACGCGGAACACCCTTACCCTGACGGCGTTCTTCCGCACCTGGTCAGGATCTTCACCACTGACCACACCCGTCAGTTTCTGAAGCGTATCAGCCGGACTGCTGTACTCAGCCTGGCTGAGATAGCGGCCGTTCGGGGTTAACCAGAAATCCTGGCTGTCACTGACACGGTAGGTTTCGCCGTGGCTGGCGATGCCTGAGACGTTACAGAAGCGGTCATAATCGGTGGGCTGTCCGGGGAGCATGGCGCACCCTGTCAGCAACAGTGCCGGCAGGGCGGCGACGTATCCTTTGAATTTCATGTTGTCTCCTGTTCAGGTTGAACCATTTCGGCCGGTGGCCGGTATCCCGGATACGGGATAAACGGCGCATCGGTGGCAATAAGGTCTAGCAGCTTCTGGCCACTGACCAGGATCATACGGCTGTCTCCGCGAATGAGCGATTTGGTTCCTTCGCGCGTTTTGCCGGTATGGCAGAAAAAACCGCGGGCACCGGTGGCGTTCAGCAGGTCGCTGAAGTCACGGACGTGGCCAACGGCAATATAGCTGGTATAGCGTTTGGCCTGGATAAGCCAGGTCTGGCCATCAATCTTCACACGGCCATCAATCCCGCCGTCACCGGTATACCGACGGTTACGGATCACTTCAAAGCCTCGGCGTTCAAAGCCTTCAAGCAGCAGCTCTTCGAACACAAACGGGTCAATCTTGCGCAGATAGGCAATTTTCTGCCCGAAATGCGGAAACGTATTAATTTTATCGATCACACGTACCGCGCTGGCCTGTTTCCGTTCGTGCCGGCGCCGGCGTCGCCGTGTACCCAGCCAGAGGCCATACAGCAGGATACCCGCAAGGATAAAAGAGCCGACAACATGGATGGACTCATTCATTATCGATCCTCAGCACTTCATACTTCAGCTGCCGCAGCAGCCTGTCTTTGCTCATGGTTTTCAGGGTGGGCCATTCCGCTTTCAGCGTCAGCGCGACGGTGGCAAGTTGTATGGTCCGGGGTACTGTCTCACCGTCCTCATATTTTACCAGGCTGGTACGGCTGATACCGAGCTCAGCCGCGGCGCGTTCCTGGGTCCAGTTCAGGCCCCGTCGCCACAGGATCAAGTCAAAGCCGGTCAATCCGCCGCACTCCCATGCTCAGTGCCGGGCTTCGTGCCGGCGGGTACGGCCTCTTTCCCCTGTGCCTTTTTTTCCGCCGGGGCCGGGTAGGCCGAGGTCAGTTGTGCCCGGAAATCACGCCACGCTGACAGCCAGAGCGCATCAGATACCTGGTCAGACGACAGATTAAGGACCGCATTGCGGTCACGCCAGTGGCTAAATGTCTGAGCCGGCAGGCCGGCACGCCGGCGCAACTGCTGCTCGTCGAAATAGGCACACTGAACCAGGAGGTGTCTGACGTTCTGCGGGACAACTTCATCCCTGGCCCCTTCCGGCACAGCCAGCATCCCGGCGCTGCATATCCCCTGAATGCCCGCCTCGGTATAAATCTGCTGCAGATTGGTATCATCACCCTGCGCAGCGCCGGCGGTGTGCGCCACAACCAGCATGATGCCGGCAATAAGTGGTTTCTTTATCATGCGTACTCAGCTCCTGGCCGAATCCTGGTGGACTGGCCTGTTATAATCTGCCTGTATTTATAGCCTGAAAATGTTCATATTTGAACATTTTTTATGTATATTAATTCCGCAAATTCGCCATAAACACAACAGGAGACACGATGGATATCAACTACTACGATGAACATCAGGAAGAATTTGAGGCGGTTAAACTGGCGCTGAAGGGCGAAATGGAGAGGATCTGGGGCTCCATGCTGAAAGAACGCGGGGACAATCTGGATGATGAAGCCACGTACCTGAACCTGTTTGAAGAATTGCAGTATAACTTCTCTCCGTCCAGTTTCAGTAAGCTCACCCCGGCGCAGGAACTGGATAAAGATAAAATAGCGGCCTTTGTGGCCAGAACCCGCGGCTATAAGCACGGCATCACGATCAAATGCCGGCCGGGTCGCCCGCAGAAGTGGCTGAAAGGCCGAATCAAACCACTTGAGGACGCGGAAGGCACAAACCTGTGCTGGATCGACACGGCCACCATCGTGCATATCGGTGCCGGTCAGCAGTTTGACGATCAGTATTACCTCACAGTGACCACACAGACCGGGCAGAGTTACCGCGTGAATGAACTCCGTCTGCCAGGTCGTCTGCTGGAAGCAGCCCAGGACAGCCTGTTCAGGGCACTGGATTCAACCACCGGCGGTTACTTCTGATAGGGCGTTGCACCACGCTTATCGGGGATTTATACTCGCAGTGATTAACAGATTAATTTTCCGTTTACTCCGACAGAAAGTTAAGTAATAAAAAGGTCTATAATTAAAAGGCGCCCTTCCTCACCAGTTGGACGCCTTTTGTGTATGCATCATCAGTTATCTGTAAACCCTGAAAGAAGTGTGATGGACACGTCGTCTTCTTCACGCGCTACCATCACCGGTACATCCTTCCAGCGTGCCACGTTTTCTCCCCACTTTTGCAGGTCAGCACATGACAGATTGTGCCTCTGACATAACCTCAGAATGGTGTCATTCGAATACCAGTCTATGCGGGACAGGTGTTCACGGATCACCCATTCATCCCACGGCCGGCCGTCAAATGCAGGTTCACGCCGCCGCCATTCCGGATTGTTAATGACCAGATAATCGCCAACATAAAGACGGTCGGTCAGCTGATATATATCAACGAAGCCAACCTCACTGTCAGGGATCACTTCCAGGAAGAGATAACCCGCTACGGGGTGTACCGCGCCCAGAAGCACCATAGGCTGAGTCACCATGTTATTCCCCCTGTTCGTCTTCAGCTGGCCGCCAGGCCCGCTGCCCTTTATAACCCAGTAGGGCTTCACACATCAGATCGGTTATACGCGCAATCGCGTAATCCGCACTGTCAGCCCGCAGGGAAATCACGGCCGTTTCCCCCCGGTGCGCGGCGTTCCAGAATCCGGGCAGCAGCGTCTGGAACCGGGCCCGGTCATCCCCCTCCGACAGCAGGGCTGCATCCGGCAGTCGTTCGCGGATCACATCTTCACCGGCCTGACGCAGGATATCGTCACGACTCCAGATGCACAGCGTTGCCGGTCCGCTGCGCATGAGGATAGTAGCGGCGTCAGCCATACTCAGAGTATCCAGCTTCAGCATCTCCATGCCCGGCCGACGCAGCACGAATCCAATCGGCCGCCGGTACTTGCCCAGCTGCAGCAGATCGTCGTCCGTAAGCAGCTCCAGGCCACGCTGCAGGACAAGATGCAGTACTTCAGCCTCTTTAATCGGCCGCAGCAGCCCATGCATGGTGTTCGCTTTGACGGTCAGCGCCTCAATGCGATTCCAGAGCTCATCATTTATATGTTTGGTGGCCATCGGAATGCTCCCCGCCAAAATAAAACCGTTTTCCATCCGCTGCTTTGCCCAGGCATACCGTGTGACCCGTGGTTATCTGGCCGGCATCCATCAGGAACGGCGCGCCCGGACCGCGAAACACGTCCGGATCGAGGGCAGCAGGTTCGCCGGCAGCGACCGGCCGGACCATGCCCATATCGTAACTGTCCGGCAGGTTATCCCGCAGGCAGGCCTGCGTGTAGTCGTCCGCGACCTTCTGCGCCTCTTCCTGCGTGGGGTAACGACCCAGCACGCCGGTGATCTCTTTCTTCAGTCCGAAGCCGTAGCCGCGAACCTTGTACGCTTCATATTCCATCCCGTTCACTCCGCTTGCCGTTGTTTACTGAATAACCATACTCTAATAAATTAGGTTTCATGCGTATATTATAAATATTTAGATTTAGCACTAAAAGCTAATTCAATGAAGCGACACACCGGTAATCATCACGCTGCATGACGACCGCACGATTTACCCCGCCGGATGATTCGCCCCCTTATCTTTTCACCTTGTGACTTTTACGCCTGCAACCACCGGAAAATACCTTTTCGCCGGTGCCGCCATTGCGGAAAAAACGTAAATACCGAAAAAAGCGAAATCAACAGGGAGAGGAAGGCAGGGGGACGGTCGCACGGTTGCCGTGCGCGGGCACCATATCTTGTGCCGTTCTCAGCTGACGGAGCCACTACATATAGCGTTATCCACAGAAACGGTGGATAAGTGGCGGCGCTGCGGAGAATACCGCTAAACCGCAACGGTGAAAAAATGTGGTCCCGCGCGCAAAAGTGCGGTACAAATGGCTGTACATTATGTAAAGCCAAATGACTGTACAAAAAGGAAGGAGCATGACCGGTTTTTTTGAACGTAAAAAGCGGGCCAAAAACGCCCAGCTGACCGTGCGTCTCGATGAGCAGCTGAAGAAACGCGCCGAACTGCGTCTGGAGGCAATGGGCATGACCGCCACGGAAGCAGTGGAGCAGCTTTACCGCTTCATCGCCGATCACGGCCGGATGCCCGTCACGGAGCGTATCGTCACATTTGACATCCAGTCACAGCGCGGCCGCGCCATCGCCCTCAATCCCGCCGACGCTGTGACCGAAAACACCCGGCGGTTTCTGCAGTCGCTGGGAGCTGTGGAAGTGGTCTGCTGCGATCCCGCTGCATTTGAACAGGCGGTACTGGAGTACTTCAGCCTGTATGTGGCCGACCAGGCTGCCTGTTTACTGGCCGGTGTACTGAACGTCACGTTCATGGTTAATGCCGCCAGTCGCGTGAAAGATGACTGGCATGACAGGCTGCTGTCCCTGTTACAGCGCGACTTTGATTTCAGCGAAGAACAGTCAGTGACGTTCATTAACAGCATCGTGGACAGCGAACATGTCGATCCTGCCATCGTCAGTCGAAATAATACGGCCTGGCGGAGCGGAAAAAGCACCGGGTCCGGCGCCGGCGCTGAACAGGCCTTACTGGATAACACCAACGTCAGGGTCTTCTATCCCTCCGGGGAAGCGCCCGTCTCCGGCGAGATCGGCGCCGCCGTCCTGCAGCGTTTCCTGACGTTCCTGGCGGAGCGGGGCGTCAGCTGCAGCGATCCGCAGAGACTGACCGAAAGCGCCGGCCGTGCATGGGGCGTGCGTGAAAATATGATCGGGAATATGCCCCCGGACATGCAGCAGGCCATAAACGATGGCGTCATTTTTGAGGCCAGCGCTGACACGCCGGACTTTTCCCCTGAGCTGGCGGCGGCGTTTGGCTTCACACAGGCCCAGGCAGAAGCGGTGCTGAAACCCGCCCTGACCGCCAGGGATCTCCCCGGTTTCCTGCAGCGCTTTCTGGCGTTCCTGGCCGACCGGGGTATCAGCTGCAGCAATCCCCGGCGGTTTACTGAAAAGGTCACGGAATACGCCAGCCATGAGGGACCGCACCGGCTTATTGCAATGTTTGTAGCGAGGCGAAATGTTTTGCACTAATTTGCGGAGGATTTTGCACTGCTCAAAGCCCACAGTCGGTGGAGGTTTTGCACAGTGCAAAATAAAATGCAAAAGCAATGATTATTTGACGCTGCCAGTGCTTTTGACTAATTCCCTGTGTTTTTTAAGAAGGTCCCAGCCGTATCGGTCTGTGACCCCATATTTAGGTGGTAATTCACGCATACATTTCAAAGACGAGGCTCCAGCTTGTCTCATTGCATGATATTCCTTAAGAAATACACGATTGCGGATTTCACGTAAAACACGGTCACACCTCGGAAGATACAGGGGGACTCCAGCAAAATAAATCGATAACTCTTTGATTTCAGCATCGCTAAGGATTGTTCTCAACCTTTTGGCGTTAGGGCCACCAAGAAAACGAATTCCCTTACCAATCGGGAATGTTGTTCCACCAAAGGATTTAATGAGTTTCATGGTAGAGTTGAGACCAATAATAGCGATTATCTCTATCACCATATCAGGGAGTTTTGATATCAAATCAGGATCAAGAGGGTCTTCTTGTATCGCATTAACACCTGTATCTTTGCTATCTGTGGCGATATCACCAGGTGCAATTGAGTCTATTGCACTTACTAAAACTTTGGTTGTCAATGATGTTATATTTTCAAGCATTTCAAGAATATTTTTAGCATCATCCTCAGTAAAATAAGTGCTATTGCTACCCATCAGATAAGTTAAATCATCAGTGGCAGAGTTAATTTTTACCGTAATGTCTGTTATCCGATTAAAAAAATCAGCTTTCTGTTGTTCCGACTTATCTTTTAACACGTAAAAGCCCTCTGTACTTGGACAATACAGCACATTTGCAAGAATATACTGCATTGTAATTATTTACTTAAGTCCGCAACATCATGATCGCTTTCGTCGAAAGGGTCAACCCATCATCTTTACATCTCATCGATAGATTGATTTCGATATACTCAAGTTATGTTCGAATATTAAATAAAAAAATAGCATCACTGCGAACTACTCATAGAGCCACGGTTGGATTGTTCACCATTGTACTCATTGACTCCCTGTGCAATTTCCCGCTGATCCAACATCACTTTGGTAATGATCGTGACAGGTTGATTTTTTTGCTGCTGGGGAAGTAAATATGATGGTACGCCTGTTGTTGCTGGGTCAACCTTCCCAATAGTAGAAGGTGAGCTCCACCAAGAGCTAAATGCTTTACCCGGATCGATATCGAAGAGTGGCTTCTTATTCTTATCCCGCTCTTTCATTTTGTTGACGAGAAACTCACCAGTATTCATACCTGCATTACCGGCATCATCTCGGGCATCATCATAGGTATTATTGAGGTCATAGGCTGCATAAGCCGCAGCCAGAGGGCCCGCAACTCGCCATTTTAGAGGGCCACCACCTTTTGTGATTGCTCCCCAGGTTCGCCCCAGAACGCCACTAGGCCCAGCCCCGCCACCAGGTATTTTAAAACCTCCGCCTGTAAGAAGGCTTAATCCGGCAAACGCCACAGCTGCTGTTGACATTGCTTTAATCGCCGTAGTTGCTCCGGAAACCGCTGTGGTTAATTCTGGATATTCTTTAGAGTAGTTGGTTAACTTAGATGCAAGGTCGCCATACATATCAGCCAAAGGTTTCATTGCATCCTGTTCAGAAAACATTTTCTCAGATTCAAATTGCTGGGATTTAAAATCTGGCGTTGATGAAATTACGTCAAATGATGCCTCTCCAGCGCCTTTTGAGTTCCGAGTTCCTGATATCTGGTTTTTGATATAGTCCTTTTGTAGAATATTTGTCGCCAGTGCTGCACCTGCTTCTCTGTCGGCAATGATTTTAGATGTAATGGAAGAAATAAGAACCTTTAACGCAGCATCTGCATTATTACCTCTTTCTGTCCCTTGATACTGTTTTGACTCAGCCCTTAATCTCTTAACACCTTTATTGGATGAAACAATGCTATCTACAGCATTCATAAAGGCATCTGAGATATTTATACCTTTTTCTCGTTGTTGTGTTAAGTACTCAGTATAAGGAACAGCCTTACCATTCTTACCCCGAAAACGATAGTCTTTCATAGCATTTTGAGTATCAGAACTGGTTATTTTATTTAAATATCCTTCAACGTTAGTTGCCGCTGAGTCTGGTGTGCCGGACGTCAATACATTAGCCTGATTCATTGCCAGTAATTTATCATAATCCTGAAGCCCCCTCATACCCAGCTTACTTGCTGCTGACATCTGCGTTGATAGTTTCTTCGCCATATCAGCTAATTCAAAACCGCCATTTTCACTGGAGCGAACAGACTTATCAAAAAACTCAGGTAAATCCTCTGGTTTGATACCAAAGTTTGCAATACCAGCAGATGCAATTTCTGCAAGGTCTTTTGGGTCAGCGCCTGTTGCATTGGCATACTTCATAATATCCGGAAGTATTTTCATGGCGGTATCACTGTCTACCTGTCCTTTACCAAATAATGAACCAAGCGCCAACTGAGCGGCTTCCGGAGTCCCGCCACTGCGACGAACTGTTTCACGAATAGCATTATTTATTACCGGGATTTTTTCCTTTCTCTCGTCGGCCGATAATTCATTAAACGCTGTATTAGAAAGCTCGGCATTCTTACGTTCAAATGCCATCTGACGCTGAACTGGGTCTTTAATGATCATCGTCGCTGCTGTCACTCCACCTGCTATAGCAGCAACCGTAGACCCCACCGCCCGCAGACGTTGCATTTTGGTCATTGTTTCGCTGACACCAACTAGCTCAGTACGCAACTTGCTAACACGTTCAGTCATGCCTCTGAATGCACGGTTCTGTTCATTAGCCGACATCGTACCCGCTCGGGTTAGTCGATTATAGGCGGCTTGCGTCTGCTGAATTTCACGCCGAATCTCACGTTCAGAACGAATGCCAAGTGTTGAGCGAGCTGTACTGGCTCGGCGATATTCTTCAGTCAGGCGTTTTGATGCCCTGACACCTGTTTCACTGGTTCTTTTTGTGCTTGCTTCAAACTCTTCATTTTGTTTTTTCATCGCCTGCATAGCGGCGCGTAGCACTTTAGAACCACTGTCTTTTGCGGTAAGACTCAGTGCTAATGCAAGATTTCTGGCCATATCGGTTACCTGTAGGAGTTAGTTGTAGAACGGCAGGAGGATGAGTGAAGCACTACCAAAAAATGAGATGAAGAACCAAAGGATGAATAGGAGGTGGGAAATCTGTCTCGGGACCATTTTTAAACCCCTTTTAAATCTTTCTGTGTTGCGTTCAGTTATAAAAAATGATGAACCCTACAGGGAGTGTTTAAGAGTCGCTTAGAATGGCGTGCAGGCATTATCAGATTTTGCCTGCACGCCACCATTTTTCAACAGTGCGTTTAAGCTATTCAGTCGAGGAAAGGAGTCACAATTACTTCAACCAGACCATAGTTAGGGTTCGGTTTCATATTGTCCAGCGTCTGGGCTTTTGCAATATTGAATGCAGCTTCGCGATTCTTCACGCCAGTAAGTAGAATGGTTGGTTTAACACGCAATGGTCGACCCGCGTCATTCTTTTGGGAGCTCATGCGATTGTACAAATCGTTGAAGTTTTCAGTAGTCAGCTCTTTCTTGCTCGCAAAGGCCATCTGCCAGAATCCGTAACCCATATTCCCACGACCACGGACACCATAATAGTACTCGTCATTAATAAATGTTCCCGTATCATCAGAACTGGTCAGCTGTTGAACCTGATAAGGAATACGCTCTTGCCAGATAAAAGGATTGATAGGGCGCGTTGTGTCCAGTAGTAACCACATCGGCTTTTCATCAGCACTTGTAGCCGGAACCTGAATATTGGACACAAATGATTCATTCGTACCAATAACGACTGGATGTTTATCAGAGAAAAACGGTTTCCCGTCATAGCACTTATTGTGGAAACCATTCTTAATCAATTCGAAAAGCAACTCATCTGGATGGTGCGCCGCAGCTTCTGCCATATCAGAAACCATGCTTTTAACCATACCAATATTATCATCTTCAATATCTTCACGCGAAATACTAATCGTTGATTCAAATTTCCTGTTTTCAATTGAGAATTTATATGTGGTAAGGCTTTTAATTACTCGCTCACCAATCCATTCACGCAAACTCGGAAAATACCCCAAGAAAGGATAATCAGTCGTTTTTGTTGAAGAGGATATTTTAGTTGATATTTGAGGGTAAAGCGGAGTCGCTTCCTCAGCACGCTTTGTGAAAATGGCCTTTACGTTTACATAAATGCTGTTCAGATTCTGCTTGTTAACAATCATGATTCATCCTGTGTGTAATTTTTAAATGGGTTATCGTTAAAACAACTGAACTATCTCATATTGAAAAAATTAAAATATTCTGAAGAGGTTCAGTTCCAATGGCGAAGAAACATAAAAAAGCCCATCAGGTTTTAATCTGATAGGCCTTGAGTACAGGAAGAATTACTTGAACAACGCAAAGTTAAGATACTTTAAACCCCATGTCTAACTGATGGAGTTCAGTTATCTTTTTTTCATTTCATCACATCCAGTGATTAGGGTATTCATTCCATTAATAAGAGCAGCAGAGCTTTTTATAAAGTCACCAATACTCATCATTTCATAGTCGTTAAATTGATGACCATGATTAGATTCCGACAGCAGTACGCCAAGCGTTTCTAGTCCTGATAGCAAAGCGTCACGATGCGCCTCAGCGTCACAACGGACGTTGTCGCGCTCTCTTTCAGTTGGGATATTCTCGGCAGCTAAATGAAGGACATTCCAGACGGTAGAACATCCGGTTTGCGGCGCACACTTATTCACTTTTTCAACAGACATGAGCGACCTCCATAACCGGAAGACGAGCAACAAAAATCGTGACCATCCCACAAGGGGCCTGCTGACGAGCCGCGAACTCACTCTCAGCCACGATCTGAATCATTTTTTCGCTATTCGCACCTAAAGCGAGAAAGCGCCATGTAAATTGCCGATGATTTTCGGTATGCTTGTTCTTAGCCATGACTGTTACCCCAAGTAACGGTTAGTGGTTAGACGCCTCGGCAGTGGTTCCAAGCACTCCGGGGCGTCGTACTTTCAGCTACCTCAATTGATGAGGTGTTAGTACACCATATCTGATGGTGTTAGTACACGTCAACCCTTTTTATTTTTACATTTCTCATGTATGGTGTCATAACACTTCACATGGAGGCTATATGGCTACTCGTGCAATAAATAATAAATCAGCCACTAAAGGGATACGTTTCCCTCACGAAATGATTGAAGAAATTGAATCTTACATTGAGCAGGAAAAGTTAATCAATAAAAATGCTAACTTCTCGGCGTGGGTTTTAGATGCCTGTGAACAGAAAATAAGGAAAGAAAAACGACGCAGAATTACAAAGGAGTAACGTTATTTATTCTGACTGCATTGACTCACACATTGTCAGTGCAGTCTTGATACCAATCATCCCTCTGTATAGTGCAAAAATAAATGCAAAAAAATCCTCCAGCTTACCTGTCAAAAATTGGTCTTCTTGCTTGCTATTCGACTCAATGAATAAACCGATAAGCAAAAAAACAAGCGTTCTTTTACTGGTTTTTTGCATCATGAAGTCCGCATTCGTAACAATTGAAAAATAAGATCATTTTCAATGAGTTACATAGAAAAAAACCGAGAAAAGAAAAAGAATGCGTTTTTTTCCTTTCACACGAGGATGAAACACCGATGGTTGACGCCATTTTTATGCGGTCGGCACCTATCTCTTAAAATAGCACATGCCGTGTAACCATATGAAAATGATCATTTTATTAATGAGTGCTCAGAATGGTTTAAACGTCATTTAAAAGTTCTTAAATCCTGCTCATTCCTGTGCAAAATTAAACACAAAAAACACTATTTTTGCTCGTTTTTTCCTGAGTAGTGCAAAATACCCAAATCCCGCTCTAACCCTTGTGTATCAAGGCGTCCGACGAATTTTCCCGCCCATATTAACAGTGCAGAAATGATCACCTAACCACAGCTAATATTGCGCCCTGATTTATCACTTAACCCAGGGCGCAAACCATGGCAAAAACAGCAGCAGCACTGCATATCCTTGTAAAAGAAGAGAAACTGGCATTGGATCTTCTGGAGCAGATTAAAAACGGCGCCGACTTCGGCAAGCTGGCGAAGAAGCACTCCATCTGCCCGTCGGGCAAACGCGGCGGCGACTTAGGTGAATTCCGCCAGGGCCAGATGGTGCCGGCGTTCGACAAAGTGGTCTTCTCCTGCCCGGTGCTGGAGCCAACCGGCCCGCTGCACACTCAGTTCGGTTACCACATCATCAAAGTGCTGTACCGGAAATAAACAGCAAGGCCTTCTCAAAGAGAAGGCCTTTAATGTTTGCTCCCTCTCCCTGTGGGAGAGGGTTGGGGTGAGGGCATCAGCCCGCGACTGCAATACGTTTCATATCAGTCATGTAGCCACGCAGTTTCTGGCCCACTTTCTCGATAGCATGGCTGCGAATGGCGTCGTTTACATCACGCAGCTGCGCGTTGTCTACCGCGCCTTCGGCAATCGCTTTGCCCAGGTCGCCGGTCTGCAGGGTGGTCATGAACTCTTTCAGCAGCGGTACGCAAGCGTAAGAGAACAGGTAGTTACCGTATTCTGCGGTATCGGAGATAACCACGTTCATTTCGTACAGACGCTTACGGGCAATGGTGTTGGCGATCAGCGGCAGTTCGTGCAGTGATTCGTAGTAAGCGGATTCTTCGATGATGCCGGAATCGACCATGGTTTCGAACGCCAGCTCAACGCCCGCTTTCACCATCGCGATCATCAGCACGCCTTTATCGAAGTACTCCTGCTCGCCGATTTTGCCTTCATACTGCGGAGCGGTTTCGAACGCGGTTTTGCCGGTCTCTTCACGCCAGGTCAGCAGTTTCTTATCGTCGTTAGCCCAGTCAGCCATCATGCCGGAGGAGAATTCGCCGGAGATGATGTCATCCATGTGTTTCTGGAACAGCGGCGCCATGATCTCTTTCAGCTGCTCGGACAGCGCGTAAGCACGCAGTTTCGCCGGGTTAGACAGACGGTCCATCATCAGGGTGATGCCGCCCTGCTTCAGCGCTTCGGTGATGGTTTCCCAGCCGAACTGAATCAGTTTTTCCGCATAAGCCGGGTCGGTGCCTTCTGCCACCAGCTTGTCGAAGCACAGCAGAGAACCGGCCTGCAGCATACCGCACAGGATAGTCTGCTCGCCCATCAGGTCAGATTTCACTTCCGCAACGAAAGAAGATTCCAGTACGCCCGCACGGTGACCGCCGGTGGCCGCAGCCCAGGCTTTAGCAATCGCCATACCTTCGCCTTTCGGATCGTTTTCCGGGTGAACGGCGATCAGGGTCGGAACACCGAAACCACGTTTGTACTCTTCACGCACTTCGGTACCCGGGCATTTCGGTGCCACCATCACCACGGTGATGTCTTTACGGATCTGCTCGCCCACTTCAACGATGTTGAAGCCGTGAGAGTAGCCCAGCGCCGCGCCATCTTTCATCAGCGGCTGTACAGAACGCACCACGTCGGAGTGCTGTTTGTCTGGCGTCAGGTTAACCACCAGGTCCGCCTGCGGGATCAGCTCTTCGTAGGTGCCTACTTTGAAGCCGTTTTCGGTCGCTTTACGCCAGGAAGCACGCTTTTCAGCGATTGCTTCTTTACGCAGGGCATAGGAGATATCCAGACCGGAGTCACGCATGTTCAGGCCCTGGTTCAGACCCTGAGCGCCACAGCCGACGATGACCACTTTTTTACCCTGCAGGTAGCTCGCGCCGTCGGCGAATTCGTCGCGGCCCATAAAACGGCATTTACCCAGCTGCGCCAGCTGCTGGCGCAGATTCAGTGTATTAAAGTAGTTAGCCATGATGGTGTACTCCGTGATGTTGTGTGTCGTTACTCTATGGATTTCAAGTTGTAGGAAGGCGGCAAGGCAGCGAATCCCCAGGAGCTTACTCAAATAAGTGACTGGGGTGAGCTGACGCAGCCAACGCATCTGCAACTTGAAAGACGACGAGTATATTGTTCGGTTCGCTTTTGCGAGAATGTACCCACATTACAACAGGAAATTCATTGCGGAAATTGATATATTCACAACATTACGTTGCAATTTCTGCAATATAAATCCGTGAGGTGAAATCGGTGGATTTACGCGATCTGAAAACCTTCCTGCATCTGGCGGAAAGCCGCCACTTTGGCCGCAGCGCGCGGGCGATGCACGTCAGCCCCTCCACGCTTTCCCGGCAGATTCAGCGGCTGGAAGAAGATCTCGGCCAGCCGCTGTTTGTGCGCGATAACCGCACGGTCACGCTGACCGAAGCCGGTGAAGAGCTGCGAGTGTTTGCCCAACAGACGCTTTTGCAATATCAGCAGTTGCGCCATACCCTCGATCAGCAGGGGCCGTCCCTTTCCGGCGAACTCCATATCTTCTGTTCAGTGACCGCGGCGTACAGTCATCTGCCGCCGATCCTCGACCGCTTCCGCGCCGAACATCCCTCGGTGGAAATTAAGCTCACCACCGGCGACGCCGCCGATGCGATGGACAAAGTGGTCACCGGTGAAGCCGATCTGGCGATTGCCGGTAAGCCGGAAACGCTGCCCGGCGCGGTCGCCTTTTCGATGCTGGAAAATCTGGCGGTGGTGCTGATCGCCCCGGCGCTGCCCTGCCCGGTGCGCAATCAGGTTTCGGTTGATAAGCCCGACTGGTCGACGGTGCCGTTTATCATGGCCGATCAGGGGCCGGTACGCCGCCGCATTGAGCTGTGGTTCCGTCGTCACAAAATCAGTAATCCATCTATTTACGCGACGGTAGGCGGCCATGAGGCGATGGTCTCAATGGTGGCGCTGGGCTGCGGCGTGGCGCTTATTCCCGAAATCGTGCTGGAAAACAGCCCGGAACCGGTGCGCAACCGCGTGATGATTTTAGAACGCAGCGATGAGAAGACCCCGTTCGAACTGGGGGTCTGCGTGCAGAAAAAACGGCTGCATGAGCCGTTGGTGGATGCGTTCTGGAAGATTGTGCTCGAGCGTAAAATGACCGAATAGCATGGCCCCAGTCATGCCCCAGGTTTGGGAGATTAATTGGTATCAAAGGTGCCAGGTCTAAACGGGCTGTGCAGGTAAAATCGTCACTAAAGAAACAGGACCTTACGAGAGGGAGTGACGATGCAGAAACCCAAAAAGCTGTTCAACAACACCGATAATATCCGCAGCGAAATCATGGAAGGGCTGGTGTACGCCGGGCGCGGAAGGATCCACGCCCTCCCGGAGTACTGCGCGGTTTATCGCACGATGACGCAAACCGGCCAGACCGTTATCGTCAGCGGCGGCGGCAGCGGCCATGAGCCGACGTTTGCCGGGTTCGTCGGTGAAGGTGGCATCGATGCCTGCGCGCTGGGTGAAGTTTTCACCTCGCCTTCTCCCGATCAGATTATCGAAGCCAGCCGGGCCGTTCATCAGGGCAACGGCATTCTGTTCCTCTATGGGAATTACTCCGGCGACGGCATGAACTTTGATATCGCCGCCGAAATACTGGCGGAAGAAGGCATTGAGTGCCGCACCGTGCGCGCCACGGATGATATTGCCTCTGCGCCGCCGGAGAAAATGTCCGATCGCCGCGGCGTCGGTGGGCTGGCGTTCTTGTATAAACTCGCCGGTGCGGCGGCACAGTTTGAACGCTACACTCTGCCCGCGCTGGAGGCTCTGGCGCAAAAGGCCAATCACAATACGCGTACCATCGGCGTGGCGCTCAGCGGCTGCGCACTACCGCAGTCCGACGCCTTTAACTTCACGCTGGCAGACAACGAAATTGAGCTGGGAATTGGTATTCATGGTGAACCGGGGCTATGCCGCATGCCCATGCCGCATAGCGACGAGCTGGTCGAGATGATGATCGCCCGCCTGTGCGATGACCTGCCGTTTGGCCACGGCGATAACGTCTGCGTCAGCGTCAATAACCTGGGTGCGCTGAGCAACACTGAGCTCATGGTCATCACCCGTAAGGTCGGCATGGCGCTGGCAGAACGCGGCATTCACACTCACGACGTGCAGGTCGGCCACTTTTGCACCTCGCTGGAGATGTCCGGATTTTCGTTAAGCCTGCTGCGGCTGGACGATGAAATGCAACGTCTGTATGACCATCCCATCAATACCCTCGGCTGGAGAAAATAAGATGAACACCACGCAATTCACCGCCTGTCTACAGCACGTTGCCCAGGGCATGATCGCCAGCGAACCGCGCCTGACCGCACTCGACCAGGTCATTGGCGATGGCGATCACGGTATTGGCATTAAGCGCGGCTTTACCGCTTTGCAGACGCTACTTTCCGCGCCTGAATTTTCTCCCGCCGATATCGGTGACTGCCTGCTGCAAAGCGGCACGCGGCTGATGACCAGCATGGGCGGCGCTTCCGGCGCGATCTTCGGCACCCTGTTCCGCGCGGGCGGCAAAGGGCTGGCTGGACGCCGCGAGCTGGATGCCGCGACGCTGGCTGAATGGCTGGAGACAGGTATGCAGGCTATCCACCAGCGCGGCGGCGCAGAGCCGGGCGATAAAACAATGATGGATGCACTCGCCGCAGCGGCAGCGCGCGCACGCTCAGACGCGACCCTGCCATTATCCGAAGCGCTGGCAAACTGCGCGCAGGCGGCGATGGCCGGTGCGGAAGGGACATCCACGATGGTGGCCCGCTTCGGGCGCGCGAAAAACCTCGGCGAGCGGGCCATCGGCCACTGCGACCCCGGCGCGGTATCGATGGCGCTGATTCTGCAATTTATGGCCGAATTCCCCCATACCCGCTAACCCACCTGCCCGTTTAAAAAGGGTTCATGTCCGTACATGGGCCCTTTTGCGTTATAGCGAAAATCAGACGTAATTCATCATTGCAGCCGCTTTTCTGTATAATGCCCCGTGCCATAATAGATGTGGGGGGCTTGTTAACCCTGATGTTAAACAAGCCAGAACAGACGGTGTCATTGCGCACTTGACAGCGAAAATACAAACTTAATTAGCCATCATTATGATAATCAAACCAAAAATTCGTGGATTCATCTGTACAACGACCCATCCGACTGGCTGTAAAGTCAACGTGGAAAAACAGATCGAATATGTGAAGAAAAACGGGAAAATCGCTAACGGCCCTTCCCGCGTGCTGGTGATCGGTGCTTCCACCGGTTACGGCCTGGCTTCCAGAATTTCCGCCGCGTTTGGTAGCGGTGCCGCCACTATCGGCGTATTTTTCGAAAAACCGGGCACGGAAACCAAACCGGGTTCCGCGGGCTGGTATAACTCTGCCGCCTTCGATGAGGCCGCAAAACGCGAAGGTCTGTATTCCAAAAGCATCAACGGCGACGCGTTCTCCGATGAATGCCGCGACGCAGTCATCAAACTGATCAAAGAAGACCTGGGTCAGATTGATTTAGTGGTTTACTCACTGGCCTCTCCAGTGCGTAAAATGCCGAAAACCGGTGAAATCGTTCGTTCTGCGCTGAAGCCAATCGGCGAGGTTTATACCTCTAAAGCGATTGATACCAACAAAGATCAGATCATCACCGCCAGCATTGAGCCGGCCACCGAAGAAGAAGTTAAGAACACCGTTACCGTCATGGGCGGCGAAGACTGGGAACTGTGGATGGGCGCGCTGAGCGAAGCAGGCGTGCTGGCCGAAGGCGTGAAAACCGTGGCCTACTCCTACATCGGTACCGACCTGACCTGGCCAATCTACTGGCACGGCGCGCTGGGCAAAGCGAAAGAAGACCTCGACCGCGCGGCAGGTGAACTGCGTAACCAGCTGGCTCCGCTGCACGGCTCCGCGAACGTTGCCGTACTGAAATCCGTTATCACCCAGGCCTCTTCTGCTATTCCGGTGATGCCGCTGTACATCTCCATGGTCTTCAAGCTGATGAAAGAACAGGGGATTCACGAAGGTTGTATCGAGCAGATCAACCGTCTGATGACCACCAGCCTGTACGGCGATAAAGTGGCGCTTGATGACAATCAGCGTATCCGTATGGATGACTGGGAACTGCGTGACGATATTCAGCAGGCGTGCCGTGACCTGTGGCCGCTGATCACCACCGAAAACCTGACGCAAGAAACCGACTATGCAGGATACAAGCAGGAATTCCTGAACCTGTTCGGTTTTGCTCTCGACGGTGTGGATTACGATGCGGACGTGAACCCTGAAGTTGAATTCGACGTCATCACGCTGTAATGCGTTGAAGCCGGGTGTCGGTTACGCCTTACCCGGCCAACGAGATTTGTCGTCCCGATAAGCGTAGCGTCATCGGGCAAAGGGTTCGTGCGAAAGCATGAACCCTTTTTTATTCCGCCTGATAATGCGTGGGCTAATCGAAGCCAAAGCCTTCCGCGAACAGCACCTTCAACTTTTCCATTGCCTCCTGCTCATCGCTACCGCTACAGATGATCTCAAGCGATCCTCGGCCTTTGATCCCTGCCCCCAGAATGCTCATGATGCTTTTCCCTTTGATAACCTTGCCGTCATAGATCATCTCGATCCGCGATTGATACTGCGCGCAGGCTTTGGCCAAAACCCCCGCCGGACGGGCATGAATGCCGTGCTGATTGCTGATTTTCACCACTTCTTTCAACATAATTGCGTTCCTTACTTACCGCCCGTCGCTCGGGCAAATAGCCTGCACGAAGTTAAAATAGCCCTGGATCAACAGTTGCGCGACCATGGCGCCAGGATCGACAAACGTGCGCGAGCGCTCGCCATGAATAGCTGCACGCCCGTGCTTCGCCACCATGGTGGTTGTCTGCTGCACGCCCTGTTGTGCTTGCAGTAGCGCATTCCTCGCCGCGGTCAGCGGTTCCTCTCCGGCAAGCAGCGCCGCCAGCACGGGGGCCATGCCATCGAGGAAGGTTTTTTCGCCCGGCTGCGCTTTCCCGCGCTGCTGCACGCCGTCATACCAGGCCTGGAACAACACGCCGGCTTCCGTTAGCCCCAGCGTTTCCCGGCCTTTAAACGCCGCAATGCCGGCATATTTCATGCCGGCACGCTGGGGTCAGGTCAGGATGGTGGCCAGACGGCCAAGAACGTCGTCCATGATAGTCTCTGGCACCCGTTCGAGTCGTTTGCCGCCGCGGGCTTTCATATCGATCGTCCGGGGTTGATCGCAACGCACAACGCCGGTGGTACGTATGCCGGCGCCGTCAAGCGACACAGCAAAGCCTGCTGTGCGGGCAAAATTACCTCCGCTGGTCACGGGCACAACAACAGGCAGGCGGGTCACGCGGTTAAAAGCAGCCGGCGTGACAATCAGTACCGGCCGCGTTCCCTGCTGCTCATGACCTGCGGTAGGGTCAAGCGAGACAAGCCAGATTTCCCCTCTTTCCATGTCAGATTTCCTCCTGACCAGCCGCCGGCGCATCCAGCCATTCACGTTCTTCTGCCGAGATTTCAGCGTTCGGATCGCACTGTGCCAACAGCTCAGCCAGTGAATACTGCGGGCGTCTGTGCGGCTCCACAATCAGCCGGCCATTATCAATGACCATGCCAACTTCATTATCTGTACCCAGCGACAGCGCATTCAGCAGTGCCGGTGGGACGGTCAGCATGACTGAGCCGCCAACCTTCTTCAGTCGAGTGGTATGCATTTTTCCCTCCATAAAAGTTATATTTAAATATAACATTCACTAAAAAAACATACCAGCCTTTAACGCACAATGTTTAATAAAAATATAACTTTCAGCCCAACAGTAAACCCAGCGCGGTAGCTTCCATATGCAGCAATACCGGCAGCAGCAGGCCGCCACTTCTGATCCGGGCAGCTGATGTAATCAGCCCCACCAGGAACATTTCTGCCAGGGTCAGCAGGTTCTGATACTGCATATGCACGGCGGCAAACAGCAAAGACGTTATCAGCGCGCCCAGCCACATCGTCCAGTTGTACCTCGAACGGAAGACGTTCAGCATGACACCACGGAACAGGATTTCCTCATTCAGCGGGGCAAGGATAAAGACGGCCAGCAACGTCAGGATCACATCGGGTATGGACTTATCGGCAAAAAGTTTCGTCATAAATGGCTCAGCGGGCAGGTCCAGCACTTTACCCAGCAGAAATTCACCGACATACACCACGGCCATCGCGCCAACCAGCCACAGTGCGCCAACGTTGCTCAGCTGGCCAACGACCGGTAGCGGAGCAACCCAGCGGCGGTATACCAGGAAAACACACAGCAGGTACACCAGTACAGCACCATGACTGAAGAACAGCGTATTTTTCCCCAGCCCATAGAGCAGAACAGCCTGCCCCATGACAAACATGGCCCCCCAGGCTATGGCCCAGGCTGCCAGCAGAACCAGCATAAACTGCAGATATTTATTACGTGACTGAATCATTTTATCCCCTGTTAATTTTTAAACAGAATCGGCTTGACACTCAGGCCGGTTTTCAGACCTAATTTAAATGATACAGAAAATGATTGCCGATTTTTTTAATGGAGAAAGTGAAATGAAATTCACCACGAAGATTGCTCTTATTCTGGCTGCATCCGTAATCAGTTGCAGTGCCTTTGCTCAGAGCGTATCCGCGCCGAAAACCGATTCTTTACTGAGCAGCATTCTGGGTGAGCAGGTACAGACAAACCAACATCTTGTACAACTGCTGGCAAAGGATCAGGATGCCGGTATTACACTGACCCCGGAACAAAAGAAAACCTCTTGCCTGTATGAAAGTCATTACTACAGCAGTGGCGCACCACTTACCGTCGGAAAAGAAACACTCCGCTGCACGCTGAGTGGCGAAATCCCGACATGGGAAAATGTGAACGAGGGCAATATTGTCTCTGTCGAAGGCAAATAAAATCCCTTTGACAGCCTCTCAATTATCCGCACCAAAATGATTTAAAAAAATCTCCTTTTGATGGTATATTTTTTACTCAAAATAGAAATCATTAGGAGATTGTTATGGTTGATGCCCCGCCCTCAATCCCGCTGCCAACCTGCATGGTTGAAGCAGCACAGATTTATCACATTCCTCTCCGTGGATTCCTCGCCTTGTGGCTGACTGAAGGCGGAAAACCGGGAATGAAAAATAAAAACAAAAACGGCACTTACGATTACGGCGCATTCCAGATAAACACCATCTGGGCGAATAAGCTGGCGTCCGATTTTGGAGTAAAAGCGGAGCAGCTGCAGCATGACTTCTGCGCCTCTGCAATGGCCAGTGCCTACATCCTCAAATACAACATCATTCTCGAAGGGGGGGATTTCTGGCAGGGTGTCGGCCGCTATCACTCCAACACGCCGGCGCGTAAGGCCTGGTATATCGGGAAGGTTTACCAAAATTCTCTGAGGTTCTGATGCAAAACCAGCCACAACGGAAAGGGGGAGGGGATGATGGCCTGATGATTATCGGGGCCCTTCTCATCATGATCACAGTGATGTGGTTTGGCTTTCGTGATTATGTGATTTACGGAGTCTGTCGCCTGCTTTACTGGATCTACGGTGTACTGCCGGACGCCATTACACCGGGTAATGCGGCCGAGCGCCGGGACATGCTGCTGTCGGCGGCGCGGTATAACCACCAGGTTTCGCTGTGGGACTTTATCAGCGTGATGAACGACACGGCCAGCGTGCTCTTTCCCCTGTTCATTTTAATCATCGGGTTGTTCGTCTGGGTTATCTCGCGCAATCCTTACTACCGTCTGACCCGTAAACTGACCATCCGGAACCTTCCCTGGGTGATGGTAAAAAACTATCCGGGGATAGCTCATATCCTCGCCCGGTTTGGCCACCTCGATCAGCTGCTGCTGAATGAAGATCCGGAAGAAGCACGCAGCGCGCAGTCACCCGTTGAGTTTGCCCAGGAACATAACCTGATTGATACCGCTAAGCGCCGCCTCCGTAAAAAAGCCGCACATAAAGTCTTCCTGTCACAGGTAAACTTGGCCCCCGAAGGGGCGGCCCTTTCCCTGGCGCCCTGGGAAAAAGCGCTCGCAGCCTCGTTTGTACATCTGCGGTTTATGGGCGACCGGCCAACGGCTAAATCCATTCTCGACGATCTCAACCGTTCCTGCCTGCGGACTAAAGACGGTTTCCCTGATTATTCGCTGGCCGCCGGGTTCTGGACCGTCGCCAGCCAGTGTGAAGCGTTCCGAGAATTTGCAAAGGGGCGCCGCAGCTCCCGTTCGCTACTCTACGCGCTGTTCGATGATGACCTGCAGCTGCCATCCGCTAATTTCCGGTGGCTTAAAGGTGTGGACCGCACGTTATGGTATGCACTTTCAAGCGCCGGCCGCGGGAAGTTCTTCATTGAGGGAGGTGGTGTTATTGCCTGGAGTCAGTGCGAAAGTTACCGGCTGACGCTCGATGAAGAAAAGGCGGCGAAATTCCCGCCGACCGTGCGGGCGGCCGTGCTGGGCCTTGAGCTGGATCTGCTCCATTACCGCCATATTGACCGCCGCGATCCCGCCATTCCGGTCGCTCACTGGCAGGAAGACGTTATACCGCCATTTGCATTTGAATCTGACGCTGAAGCGGAAGACGAGCCGGCTACGCCGCCTGCAGCTCCGCACGACACCCCGAACAACAGTCTGCGACTGACAGACGATGAACCGACGCCGGCTAAACCTCAGCCGGCAACCCGACCCGATCACCTGGAACTCTAAGCGAGGAAGTATGAAACTCACCGTAAAAACCGATCGCAACACACTTTATCTTTCCGCTGACGGAAACTACCAGGAACAAGCCCTGCACTCCTTCCCCCTGTCAGCCTGTCATTTTGGACTTGGCCATGATGCCGGCAGCGGCCACATCCTGACGCACAATACGTTTTCTGGTGAAGCGGTGCAGCTGTTCCGCTTTGAAAACGAATATCAGGCCATCGAGGCGCTGAACAATATCCGTAAAAAGCTGAAACAGCAGCGCGGACTCAATGCCGTGCGCCGGCTGTCTAACTTTATCTTCTGGCCAGTCGCCGCGCTGGGCTTTATCGTCTCCATCAACGGCGCGTTGATGAATATGCATCAGCCGGCACAGCCACTGCAGGCAAACTCGTATGCTCCCGCGCCGGGTCTGCAGCAGCCTGCCACTGCGCCGGAGCAGCTGCAGGTTCAGGCAGCACCTGAAGCCCCTAAAAAACTGGCTGATAACGACTTGCTGTCACTGAAAGATGCCGTCACCAGCGGACGCTTTACAATCTCGCTTTCAACCGGGCATAAACACACCCTGTATGTGTTTTCCGATCCGATGTGCCCGCACTGCCGCGCGCTGGAACCCCGACTGCAGGAACTGAGCAAACGCTATAACGTCGAGATTTTCCCCGTGTCCGTTTATGGCGACCTGCGCTCGATGGTCCGCGCCGCTCCTGTACTCGATACCGGGAAAGATACCCGACTGAAAAGCTGGGAAGACACGATTAACATGGGATACACCACCATGAACCCGAAAATTGACGATCCGAAAACAGCCCCGGATACCACCGGCGCCCGCCTGGTTGACGCGAACAATATGGCATTTGCGAAATTCGGGTTTATCGGTACCCCGTCCATCGTTGCCGATTCGGGTGATGTGATCCCGGTTTCCGTCGTCAAAGACGATGCCCGCCTGCAGCAGGCAATAGGAGAATAACCCGGAGCCGCTATGCAACAGGAATCTGTAGACAGTAAAAAAGTCCTCCGCCCAGATGGTTCGTTCATGGAGTGGTTCCTCACTCCGAACGTACAGTTTGGCCTGCTGGCCATACTGACCGTGCTGGGTCTGTTTCTCCCCTTTACCATGCTGCTGAGCATCCTCATCCTTCCGCCGCTGATGGTGGCATTCACGGATCGTAAATTCCGGCCACCGCTGCGAATGCCGAAAGACTGCGAAATGTTCGACGACACCCTGACCACGGAAACCCAGGCGGAATACCGTCTGGGGCCCATTCGCATCCCGCATAAGGTCCGGGAGCGAAAGAAAGCGAAGGGAATTTTATATGTCGGGTATGAGCGGGGACGCCTGTTCGGCCGCGAGCTGTGGCTGAACATGACGGACCTGCTGCGCCACATGGTATTTTTTGGTACCACCGGGTCGGGTAAAACCGAAACCTTCTATGGGTTTATCGTTAACTTCCTGCTGTGGTGCCGTGGCTACTGCCTCTCAGACGGTAAAGCAGATAACAAGCTGGCCTTCGCCACCTGGTCGCTGGCGCGCCGTTTCGGCCGTGAGGATGATTATTACGTTCTCAACCTGCTGACCGGCAGTATTGACAGGTTCGTGAACCTGGTGAAGCAGGAAAGCATCCCCGCGCAATCCAACTCAGTCAACCTCTTCAGCGTTGCCCCGCCGACCTTCATCATCCAGTTGATGGAATCCATGCTCCCCCAGGTGGGCGGGGATTCGGCACAGTGGCAGGATACGGCAAAAGCCATGATGTCGGCGCTGATCAATGCCCTGTGTTATAAGCGCGCCCGCGGCGAACTGCTTTTGTCACAGCGCACTATTCAGAAAAACATGTCGCTGCCGGCAATGGCCGCGCTGTACGTGGAGGCAAAGAAAAACGGCTGGCACAGCGAGGGTTACGCCGCGCTGGAAAGTTATCTGGAAAATACACCAGGCTTCCTGCTGGCCAACGCGGAATACCCGGAAACGTGGGAAGCCCGCGCCTTCGAACAGCATAACTACATGAGCCGTCAGTTCCTGAAGACGCTCTCCCTGTTCAATGAAACTTATGGCCATGTTTTTCCGGAAGACAGCGGCGATATCCGGATGGACGATATTTTCCACAATGACCGCATTCTCATCGTCATGATCCCGTCGCTGGAGCTGTCACGCGGTGAAGCGGCCACGCTTGGCCGTTTATATGTGACGCTGCAGCGAATGACCATCAGTAAGGACCTGGGCTACCAGCTGGAAGGGAAAAAAGAGGAAGTCCTGCTCACTCACGCGCTGAATAATCAGGCGCCATACGGGCTGATTTATGACGAGCTGGGCCAGTATTTCACCAGCGGTATGGATACGCTGAGTGCGCAGATGCGTTCACTGGAAAAAATGGGCGTATTTTCCTCCCAGGATCACCCGTCGCTCGCCCGCGGCGCGAACGGCGAGGTGGATTCGCTGATCGCCAACACCCGCGTGAAATATTTTGAGTCGATTGAAGACCGGAAAACCTTTGAAATACTGCGCGAAACCGTCGGCCAGGATTATTATTCTGAGCTCTCCGGGCAGGAAGCCGAACACGGCACGTTTTCCAAAACGGTCCGGGAAGGGGATCTGTACCAAATCCGTGAAAAGGACCGCGTGAACATTCGTGAGCTACGTAAGCAGACCGAAGGTCAGGGGGTAATTTCTTTCCAGGATGCCCTGGTACGCAGCGCCGCGTTTTACATTCCGGACAATGAGAAGTTTTCCAGCGAACTGCCGATGCGGATAAACCGCTTTATCGAGGTATTGCCGCCATCGCCGGCAACGCTGTACAGCATTTATCCGGAACGCAAGGATGATGAACTGGCGGAAACCAACCCGGATGCAATGCGATTCCCGCCGATCAAGCTGTTCGGCTACGACAAAGCGGCCAACAGCCTGCTGGAAAAAATTGAGGTCTTCTACGAGCTGCAGTGTGGCGCAATTTCACCGGAGGAAATGTCGGTGTGCCTGTTTGAACTGTTCGCTGAATGGCTTGATGGAACGGAAACGGACGACGTGCTTTACCACCAGGAAGACGATCTGTTCCCGATGATCGAGATGTAACCCTGTTAAAAGGCGGGGAGTGGTCCCCCCGCCTTTAGTTACGTTTCCGGTCAGTCAAAATACTGCCGGATCAGCTCCAGGACCGCTATCACAGCGTTAGACACTGCAACAACTGCCCGCAGAACGACGATTAACAAGTTAATCATCCGTTAGCTCCATACAGAGCAGGAACACCGCTGATCGCCCTTACACTGCCTGTCACAGCGGCTACCTCACGTCAATTGTTTTGGCCGTTCCCACTCCAGCCAGGGCATTGAAACAGCACCACCTGTTTTTCAACCAGGACTTTAATCCGTTCATGCCGCATAAGCGGGGGGCTGGAGAAGAACGTCAACAGATTGACCCGCGCAGTATACCCTATTCCCGGTGGTTTGCATTTACTGCACTCATGGCGTAATATTTAACCGTCAATTGTTTTGGTTGTTCCCGCCTCCATCCGGGGCAAAACATAAAAACCCGATCTCACCAGTCGGGTTTTTTTGTGCCTCCATTCTGGCAGAAATCGCATTTCCTCAAATAAGCGCCTGAAACGCTCTCTGTGGCCTTCACTGCAAAAAGAGCAACATTCCCCTGTCTTCACCCTGTTTAACGCGCCTGCGAGCGGCTGACGTGGATAACCGCGGCTAAATCGATCCTCTTTTCCCTGTTAATTTTAAAACTCACAGCTGAAACTGGCGTTGATTGCCTGAAAGGCATTGCACGATATGGCAGGCGATTTACCTGCCAGACTGCCCTGCAGGTGACGCTGTGGCCACATTACCCCCTGGCTACTGCGAGCGGGCGGTGTGACGTTAGCGGCACACCGCCCGCGTGGGTAGTAGCGTTGACGTCAGGGGTGCGTGTCGCAGCCCTGCCGTCTTACGGGGGTGTTCTTAGTTACATCATCCATCATGCTTTTTTCTGCCGAGCCGTTGGCTCGGCGGGGAAAAGCACGGTGGGGCAAAGAAGAATCTGCCCTGGAGGTTTCTGCTGGACACCCTGCCCGGCATTTGCCGGGTGCTAACCTGGGAGCATAGCGACCATTCTGGCCGTCGTGCCGCGTAGCGGCGCTGAAAGGCCAGGCATATTCCCATAATCCACAGAAAATTGCGCCTGAATAACAGTGATCTCTTTTATTGAATAAACATCTTTTTAAAGAAGTTAAGAGTGTATTGCAGCTTGCTTTGACCACGATTGCAGGTCACTTTATTTCCTCCTTTGCGGATAACTGTGGATAGAGGTGATTTCACTGCCGGTTATCCACCGGCGGCGCCAGAAGGTCAAAAAATCACGATGGCCACACGTTAAAACTGGAGGAAATTTGAGCAGGTCGCGCCGGCTGGCCAGCACGAAAACCGCCAGGCGGCGGTTAGAAAATTACAGGGGGATAAAATCAGTGATAAGCAGGGGGGCCTGCTTCCCTCTCCAGCCCCAGATCGAGCTGATAAAGGTGGCTGAATACGCGCTGCGTGAACTGTTCAGGCGACAGCGCGTGCAGTTCGTCTTTCGGCAGCGTCCGCATCAGATGAACGGACATGGCATATACACGGTCGTCAAAGGGCTTTTCTGCCAGCGCTTTCAGCTTCTTCTCGCGCTTCCCCTTCAGGGCGGCTTCACGCCGGCGAACCAGCGTGGCGTGCATCATGTTCTCATACCAGCGCCGGCGCGCCGCTTTGACAGAGATTTCTTCCGCCTGGCCATGCTCATCGCGGGTTATCCATCCTGCCGCTTCAGCGGCGACCTGTTCGGCCTGCTCCGCATACAGTTTATCGAGATCAACGCCGATTATCTTCCAGAGCCGTTCCGTCAGCACGACATGCTTGGGGAACCACTTGCGGTTAAACGGGTCCCATGTGACACCTTCAGGCAGCGCCAGTAACCCGTACTCCATCATGTGCTGCAGCAGCCGGCAAACCCGCGGAACCGTCACCTTCCGGATCACGTTCCCTTCGCTGTCTTTTTCGCTGAGCTGCCACGCCATTTTGCTGAGGTTGATAGTGTCTATATGGGTTGCCCGGTCAACGGTGCTGACCATAAGCGGCACGATGGCATCAAGCAGATTCTCCCGCTCCGGGCGGAAGTCACGCTTCCGGCCGGCCTGCTCACGCAGCTGCACGAAGTACGGGTGGCGGCTGATCCGCATACGCAGACTTAACGCGCCGGTTTTACGATCGCGGCGAACAAGGCGGTTGTAGGCATGGCCAAGCTGGCCAGGGAGCTTTTTGAAGTTGTCCGGTCGGTACCAGCTGGGTTCCGGGCAGAGACACGCCGTTGAGTGCGTACCGCGACGACGGCGGGTTTTGCGCGCTGGTTCAGCACCTTCATTTAAAGGCAGCTGCTGGGGTGATTCTTTAGGGGATTGGCTTTCTAGCCAGGAGATGAACTCCGGCGAAAGACCTTCTACTGACTCAATGTCAGAAAGCTGTAGGTATGGATTCTTTTGATTCACCAGCCCCTGCACATATTGGCCGGGCTGTATTGCAATAGGGTACGCATTTGCTATAATCCTTTCTGCCAGTGGGCAGTTTGTACCCCCTGATTCTATTCTGAGCCGGCCAAAGTTCTGAGATAGGATCAGGGGGTTTTACTTTTTGTGGCTCCTGCCACTCCTAAGCGGTACATCTCCGGGCCGCTCTTCCCGTGCTAAATTCTGTAATAACCCCGTAAGGTTATGTAAACGCCGCTTAACATATCATGCGTTTCTAAGCGGGGCAATACCTGCGATCCCGCAGTTACAGAGTAACCTCACTCTTCAGAATCGTCAAATTTTAAGCCGTCGTAATAACTTTTCACAAGAAATTCAATAACCTCCGCCTGAGTGAGCTTTTTTACTTTTGTGATCTCTATCAACATTCTTTTTGCATCTTTGGGCAGATAAAGATTTAGCTGGTCATGAGTATCTCTGATGCGATTCCTGTAATCCTTCTGCTTATCCAGGTTACTCTTATGCACCTGCCGCTCAACTACTCTGCTCACAAGCCCTCCGACTACAAACGACTATAACCACCTGAGTATACACAAAAAACCCGCCATATTCGGCGGGTTAAACTCAATAATTGCTGTTTATGAACCATCCAGCGTCTGTCAGTTTACTCTTCAGATGCTGATAGTTTTCATCCCTATTTTTATGCGTTCTGCAGATGATTTCCATATCCCTGTACGCTTTATTGATATTTGGAGCTGTGATCGTTATCGTCGTAAGCCCCGTATTTCGCAGGTTTATGATTAACTCCCTGCCGACTGACTCCCATGACTCGACTGTTTCGGCTTCAAAAAATAGCCGCTCACGTTTAATACTGGATGTGGCATACAGGGATGCTACTCCTATGATTCCAGTACTGAAGTCAAAGCCTATGTAAGTCCTCCGGGCCAAGTCATAGTGCTCGCAGTCCTTATGAGGTTCAAAGAAACCAGAGTTTTTCATTGAAGCAGTTACCTGGTAGAGCTTGCGGCTCCTGAAGTCCTTTTTCAACATCCAGATCAGCACTGAATCGATCACAAAGATACCGACTGTACTAAACCAGTGCTCCTGAATTGAACCGTCTCTAATCGTCCAGTATAAGCCGCTCAGAAACACGAAAGCGCTAACGAACAGAAAGAGGAATACAAACATCATCCAGAGCCATGATGCGTAGTATCCAAGCCTTTTAGGACGCGCATTGTTACTAATTTTCTTAAAGTCAGTGTTTGATAACGCATTCATATTTAAGCTCCTTTGATGCCGTCCTTGCTCTTATCTACACCTGCGTCAGGATTAAATTGCTTAGGGTTGTTACGGTTCATATTTTTGGCTCCACGACCGAACGCAGCAAAGATGTCATGAACATGGTTCTGCATATCACCCAACACTGAATCGTTCATCTTCTGTCCAATCCAGTTTATAACATAGTTCGGCATCCTCGCAGGAAGTGCAAATACGCGAGCCACCATACCTGTGCAAAGCCTTGCATATAACATCAAAAATCCGATCGATGACAGCAGGCCAGTGAAAGAGTCAGACTGGACCTGTTCCATAGCGAATTTAAACATCATGTTTAACGCCGTTCCCAAAGCTACGATGGCCAGTGAAGCAAAAATAAACCCCATTACCATGAGCATCGGCCGAATCATTACATCGATAAGGAACACATAACCATATGTACTCCGCTCATCATTACTCTGGCCAATGTTGATATGGGTAGCTGCCCACAGGGAAGACGCCAATACACCTGTCATAAGCGTAACCAGCCAATCTGCCATAGCTACAAACCAATAAATCATCGGTATAAACGGCAGCCAGATAGATAGCGCAAGACCGATACCAAAGAGGCTATAAAACAGCGGGTAAACCAAGAACGAAACCGATTCTAATACGCCAGCAATAGCATCTCGAATCCCTGTAAGTTTGTTCATCATTCCCGCAGCAAAACCGGGTAGACTCTTCCCTTCTGAAACCTTCACTGCAACATTGATAGCGGTCCAACTGGCGAGTCCAACCTCAGCTACACCTAACGTGTAATCGCCGATAGCTTTCATTTTGAGTAAAGGGTTGGTCACGTCACTGTAACCATCACCAGTGCCGTAGTTACTCGTTGCAAGCCAGTTTGTAACGTTGAAGTCGAAAATTTTTGTAATAAGGGACGTTCCGTCTCCAGTTGTGGCGGCATTTTCAAGGCTTTTTTGATCAATGTTCCTTGCAAGTGCGTTAGATTCGGTGCCAAGAGGCGGCGTATAATTACTATTTTTCAGCTGAGAATGGTAAGCCTGGAACAAGCCTTTAAAGTAATCGATAGAGCCGATATCGCCATCGTTACTCATTCCTGAAACTACCGGCTTCAGGTTAGCAACATCTTTCATCTCGGTATTCGCAGTAGCTAATGTGTGATAGTACACACCAAGATATAGCCACCCTTTCTCTTTGATATCCGACTCCATTTTTTGAACAATTTCGTCGTCACCGGCTGCTGAATTAGCAGCATGTTGAACCTGAAGCTGATAATCACGCGCAGCAGTCTGGATCGCGCTTTCAACATCTGGCAGCTCACCGTCCCCGGAACGCATTTTTGCCATATATGCTGCATTAAACTGTTCTGCAGCAGTCTTCATTTTTCCCCACAACGTGTCCGTTGCTTGTTGCTGAACGCTGTAGACGGAATCCGCATAACCGCTAGCGAAGATAGAAGTCCATCCTGCTGGACGTTGTGGCAGCGAAACGGTCCCACATACAGCTGAGCCGTTGTTTACAGATATCGAATATGTGCTATCACCTGTTTGGTATTGCATTCTGGCGTTATTCTCATAATGTTGGCCAGAAGCCTCCATTTGAGCAATCCCCTGATTTACACCCAAAGCACAAAGGTTTGTTTCAAACATCCCTTTTGCAACAGACGCCATTTCTGGCATAACAGGGGCTATATAGACAGCTTTACCACTCGCTAATTCCGAAGCAGTTTTGTCTGCAATAACATTGGCAGATCCTACGCCAATGATTGAACCGCACCATAGAAAAAGCAGCTGTGCCACAGACCAACCGACAACGGTAGGTACAAGCAACAACCACCCAAAAGTCGTTTTAACAATTTTGAATGCGTTGTTGCCATCACCCTCAATAAAACTTCCCAACTGACCTGCCTGGTGAAGTTTCTTAATGCTGATTATCCCCATATAGACGAGGGCAAGAATCGCTATAACTTCGTTGACAGTGAAGAAAACGTTATTAAGCAAGCCATCGCCGGAAGGGCTAAACGGATTATTAACTACCTCACCAAATACGGTATGTAACATTTGACGCGATAGGTCACCTGAACGTTTAGCCGCTTCAGTTATGCCATCAATCCCCAAATCCGCTGAATATGAAGGCGACGCCACAACGAAAAGAGATAGAAGCAACCTTTTTAATTTACTCATGTGGCCCCCGCTCTTGACCAGCCTGCGAAAAATTAAATGTATTACGCACTCCCCCATCATTAAGGAAATAACGTAACGTACCTTGCTCTGCATCAGAGTGAGCCTGGTTTCGTAACTGCCACCCCATAAACTCACATGTGAGAGCCTTAATGAAAGCAAAGATCCCCGCAGCAAACAGGACGCCACAGGTGAGAGTTGCTCTTAACAAGCTCATGTTCGGTGAGCCATTTAGAAGCAATCTGGCATAACCAGACGTTAAAAAAAGCAGAATGAGGACTAATGCAAAAAAACAACAAAGCCAGTATTTCTTGTATAAACTGGCCTTATCCAACAATTCTGAAATAGGTCTATTGCTCCGTTTCATAACTTCGGCGAACGGCTGATTTGCATCAGAATCAACAGGTGGGCCATCAAGGTTTTTTATTTGCTTCTTAACGAATGAAGCCCGCTGAAAGAGCAGGCTGAATGTTTGCTTTACTGACGCGATAATAAAATATATATCGCTGATGCCTGTAATATAATATATCGTTCGTTTAGCCTTCCCTTCCGGGAGGTCATTGACGCCTGTTACAACATCAAGGCCTTTTTTTAATTTCCCTGATTTGGCTGTGTCTTTATCCCCTGTTTTATTTTCGTCGGTCATTTTCTGGATACTCCCGCGTTCACACTCTCCAGCTGTGCTGCCAGCATCGGTTTGTATGTTTGATATGCGTCGTTCGCCAGGATCTGGCCAAGCAGCACATTTTGTTTCTCCAGCTGCTGTTTGGTTTTCAGCACTAACCAGTTGTTCAGATTGGCGATATTGATTTGCTCACGCATCAAATCTTCGGTGTTCTTGTTGGTCAACGTCGCCTGGTAAGCAGGGTTGCTGTAACGGCGACCTACTTCGAATTCCTCAAACTCTCTGGCAGACATACGGTTAAGCTGTTTCGCCCTGTTACTGGCCGTCGCCTGGAAATAGGATTCGACTTCCGGCACTTTGCGTGCATCTGCAAGCGCGGCATCAGTGGCCGGGTTCGGTTTGGAGTTGGCGATCATTTCCATCTGAGGTTGTGCGGCCGCGTCGGTGAGCGCCTGGTATTGCTGAATCATGCCCAGGTAAATTCGCCCGCTGGCGCCTTTAACTTCCCCACGACTCAGCTGACGACCAGCACTGCGCAACGCGGTATTTTTCATATAACGCAGCGCCGCATCTGTCTGCTCATCTGTAAACGTCAGATCAGGTGCCTTGCCTTCTTTGCCGGCGCCATAAAGCAACGAGCTCAGCGACGTATCTGCCCGCGGCATGTCAGATACACTTGGGCAGAATGAAGTCCCGCCAAATGCAGCATAATCCGAACTGTCGCAATACTGGCTGTGAACTTCGGCCGTTGAAGAAGCGTCCACGTCGGTTGCGCGTGCCGGCACTTCAAAAATGGCCTTTACATCTTTCGCAGAACTGGCGCTTCCCAGCGTTCGCTGACCGCCAGCGGCCGCAGAGGATACCCCCGCGGCACCACCGCCAATAGACTGCGCACAAATATCATCCGGAACACGGTACTTATCCTGTGCCTGCAGCAGCCGGTCATTACGTTTTTGCTCGACTTCGAACTGTCGGTTAGTTTCAGCCACCTGCTGCATTAATGCTGCCTGGCGATCGCCCTGCTGGCTGATTGCCGTACCAATGTTAATCAGCGTGGCCTGGATGTTACCTAACAGGCCATTAGCTGTGCTCAACGCCGGCATAACCTGCGTTGAGATGGGAATGCTGCTGTTAACGTTGACCGTATAGGCAAATGCTGACTGTACGCTGAAGGCCAGAATTGAAACGGCCATCACTGACCGTTTTGCGTTTCCGATTTTTATCATCTGAATCCCCTTCTCACATCAGAAATGATTTCTTTAGCGAGTTTCATCGCCATAGTTTGTGATTCTTCTTCTGAATCACGCTCACCACCCTGATTGACCACCATTTCATCTATGATACTTGATGCACTTCCCATAGGGAATCTATTTGCTAATACTTCCCTTGCTTGTTTCGTTCCCAGCTCTTCATAAAGCACATCCCTGAGCGCCCTATCTTTTGCAGATGAGTTCAGTGCCCAAAGCAGTTTTGGACCTAATGTGTTTTTCAGAATATGGCAAATCAGACCACGTTTCGTTTTAAAAATACCGAGAAATGCAGTACCACTTCCGTCCGGATAAACCCCTTGCGGAAGCTGTCTGAAACGACGCAGGATATCGGCCGGGATGTTTATCTCTAATTGCTTCAGATACTCTTCATCCCCTTCCGTCAGGCGCATCATAAACAGGCTGTTCATGGTTTTAAGCACGCTCGAAGGCATATGGCTCAGATACTGAGACGAGAACGCAGTACGGACGTTGAATTTACGATCTTCAAGGTCAGCGGTATTCAGCGCATTTTGAATAAAGTCGATGCCGGCAAAGTTATGACACTCATCATAAAAGGTATGTTTAACCTCTTCTGAAAGCTCCCTGATGCGCGCCTGGTGATATGCCCTGTACTGCTCCGGTAAAGCAGGAATGAAGGTTTCTGCTGACTGAGGCAGATAGTAGTTACGCACTGCCATCTGGCGCGCAAAGAGATACATAATGCCGGATTTGAGCTTGCCTGCAGGTGTCGTTCTGTCACCGAGCACGTTTTGCATATCCAGGATCGCAATACGAGTCTCTGGGCTGAAATCATAAACCGTGATCCCAGAGAAAATGGCATAGTCAGCAGCGGCAGCCTGGAAACAACGTGCAACAAAGTTTACTACAGGCTCACTTCCATTGACTTTTACATCCGCATATTGCTTACTAAAACCTTCTTCTTGTAGCTCGCTAATGAAATCGTAAATGGTCGGCACAGCATAACGCTGGGCAACCGTCGCTGCATGGAAATATTTTTTGGCAAACAGCTTATCAACGACTTCCCACCATGTAGCTTTTTCAAACCAGTCTTCACCGAGTTCTGTATCCAGACCAGATACTTTCAGAGCTTCATTAACAACCGGATCGTTAAACTTAAACTTATTTGCGTCAGAATGAGCTTTTGCTTTGTATACTCTTGATACAACTTTACTGACGATTTGGCCAACGCTCATTGCATCTGGCGGCTGGCCAATTGCCGGATCAATACAGAATGCGTTAAGCATCTGCTTTAAGAATACTTCCTCAAACTGCGTCAGATACCTTGAACCTAACTGCGTATCGCAGATGTTAATACAGTGCGATTCGTCATTGTTCAGGGTGATACTGGCAACCAGGTGTCGTAGATCCGCCGGCAATTCAGCCCAAATCAGGTCGGCAATACCTTTCGCACTGTATCCCTTATCAATGATGGTCAGATAAGGCAATTTTTTATCTGCCCGGAAAATCGCGCTCAGGTTAAGACGGTTGGCCAGCACGCTTTTACCGGAACCAGGAACACCGGTGATGACATCGGTAAATTTCTCCTGCAGGGGACTGGCGATTTGATAAGGGAACAGCTTGCCATCGAGCGTGATGAAGTTGATATTGCCTTTACCATGCCAGGGGCTGGCCGGACGTTCAAAAGGTAACATCCGCAAGCCTTCACTCAACGGCGGATAATGCAATGAGCCAGGTGTGGCCGTCGTCAGCCCCGGAACGGATGCAATCAGTGCGCTACCTGGATTACCATACGTCTTGGACACACCTGATACACCCCAGCCTTCAATCGCCTTAGTTAAAGCCGCCAGGTTGCGTTTGGCTTCATCCTTAGTGTCACCCCAGGTGGCAAAGTTGATGGCCATGATAGCCGTTGGATCGGTTTCGCTCTGGGCCCCGACATAATCCATATCACGCGCGATAGTACCGAGTGAGGGAATGAAACGAAGGAAAGAGATGATCACTGATGGCCAGAACAGTGCTTTTTTGCCCCCGCCCATAAAGTCATATTTTATCCGGTACGGGATTTTCCGGTTAATCGCGTTGAATAACTGCTTAAATTTGACAGGGTGAAGTGGTGGCAACTCAAGGGCAACAGAGCCGTAATACTTGCCATCGCAGTAAATCAGGCCACCATCTTCTTCCAGTTCCCCTTCCATGATCTGGATATTCAGCCGCGGCGGCAGCACTGAGTCGATATTGCCTTTCCGTGGAGCGCCATAAACTCGCAGATTTTGGTCAAACGGCGTGCGAGGGTACCAGTTTTCTGATGTTGAGTTCCGGAACAGCATCTGACGCATCATGGCGCCGGCGTGTTTGACATCGAGGACATCAACCAGAAGCCCCATCCCCGACTCATCATCCCCCTGAAGCATACCAATCAGCCGCCACAGCATCGCGTCATGCGTGATCTTCAAACCTTCAAGCTGAAATTCGATTGGGTTCTGACTGAAGCGAGTCTGCGGGATATCCTTCATAACGCCGGCAGCTTTTGCCTGCTCGTTTTTAAGTTCATCCTTCGCAATCATCCCCTTCGAGGTATACAGCACGATGTAAGCGCGTTCACGGCTGTAATGGGCAGCAATTTTTTTTGCGTCATCGGCGATCAGGTCTTTAATGTCTATCTGCAGGCGCTCTATTGCTGCTACCTGCGGTTTATAAACATTATTCAGTTCTTCCTGGTTCTTGGTAAAGTCGCGCTCAAACACCACAGACAGCTTATGGCCACTGTTAATAAAGGAATTCGACAACGAGTTTGAAAGGTGCATGATGAAGTCATTAAACGACTTCTCGTCAAACGATGATTTAGCGCCCTGAACCTCAATAACGGTAAGAAAATCGTTGTTCTTCGTAGTCAGAATGTACGGAGCCCTGATTTCAGGATGCTCAACGCGATCCTGCGACGTAAGCCCTACAACCGTTGTCAAATCACAGTATTTTAACGAGTCATTTGACGTAAGATTGCGTGAGATACCTTCGATCACATCCTCAAAGAAAGAAATCATTTAAAACCTCTCTTACCCTTGTAAATTTCATTCCAGTCACTTACATCCGGCAATTCGTCTGACTCTGCGACAGAAGTGACAAACTCATCGTCAAAATTCATGGGAAGTAACTGATGGTGTTTTTTTATCAGGTGCAGTAAATCGTATCCATCATCACTGCCGGTTTCGTTTAGAACTACGTCAGTTGTGCTGAGCAATATCTGTTTAAGTTTCTGTGCCTTTTCACGGTAAGAATCGTCCGTTGACTTTTCCGCTTTTGCAATTGAACGAAACAACAGGCTGTAGAGTTTTCGGTTTGTATTTCTCTTCAGCAAAAGTCCGGTTTGAGTCTCTAGTTTCATTTTCTCCGGGTGTTCGAGCGACAGGCATACAGAGCAAAGCATTCTCTCTTTCTGTCCATCTTCTGCGAGGGAGAAAACATCTTTGCTCTTTATCCCGCACACATGGCATCTGGCAGGTTGTTCATTCCTGGTGAGCTTAAAATCTTTCATGGGGGAACTCCGGTATTGGCCCCCCAAGGCGGGGCCGAAAGGACATTACAGGGTTGCGTCAACGCCAACGGTTGAACCAACAGAAGAGATCCATGCGGTCAGGCCGACCAGACAGGCTCCAACAACCATTGACCAAAAGATGAAGCCGCCACTGATATCTTTCCCGCGTTTGTTTTTGAGCCACAGAGCTACAAGACCTACGATGAAGCACACAACACCAACCACTTTACCAGCGGTAATCAGACCAGGCTGGGTACTGGCCATACCTTCCGTGAAGGTATTGATCTTTTCCCAGACAGTCGTTTCAGCTGCAGCCTCTTTGCTCAGTAATGCCAGGGGCAATACCACTAACGATTTTGCTACCGTTCCGCGCAGCTGATACGCTGCGATGGATGCAGATAACGCCTTGTCTTTGATAAATTTAACAATTTTCATAAAGTATCCTTTTTGATTACCAGTGAATGTTTAATGTGCTCTGCAACGCATCGAGCGTTTGTGTATCGAACATCAGAAGTAGTCCACATACAATTTTCACAATGGATGCCCCTCTCGTGCCCGAAGCTGACAGCTCCGTATGGCCCTCAAGGTAAGAGTCTTTCAACCCCTTAATACCCCTGTAAAAAAAGTATGCACCGAGAATTCTAACAATCCCCAGCACTGCGTTGACTGCTGCGGCTCCCATGCCAAACGTAGATTCGCTCGCATAACTGACGGGTCCGAAACTGACATCGCCAAATCCTAAAGTGGCACCGCCTGAGTTCATCTGTGCTTTCAGCGTGATGAGGCATACACAGAAGATGATCCCGGCAAAAATTCTGCCAACTTCAACACCTTTGGTAGAATGCCTGGCCTGCTTCCGCAGGCTCATCAGATATCCAATAACACCAATGATCCCAACGATTGCAGCGACACCTATGATTAGCCTTGTCAGCGGTTCCTGACCACCGTTAGCAACCTGAATTAATACCGATTCTAAATCCATAGTTTCGCCTTTTTAGGTCCTGATTAGCGGATTAGGCCTTTACTTGTTGTAACGATTCTATTTTCAGTATCGATACCCGTAATGGTGACTCCGCCAAGTTGACTTCCGACCTTCACAGCATACGTCTGGTTTTTGTATTTTACCCAAGCAAGATCGCCAGATAAATCATTAATTGAAAAACCTCTCAACAAAGGTAATGCCTGTGACGTTGAACCGGAAATTGTTCCACTCTGATTACCAAATGAAGGCCCATAACCAGCGGCTTTCATTTTCAGTTCCTGAACCTGATTGTTCAGATTTTTAATTTGTTCATTAGCGCTTTGTAACTGACTGGAAAGGATCATCATTCCATTTTTAGAAGTTGATTCTATCGCGTCCAGCCGTTCCTTTTGCTGCAGCAGAATCCCGGAAATCTGCTCGCGGAAGTCACCAGAATCCTGCCCGGCAGGGGCAGACTGTACGCGCGGACGTTGCGCTGAAGACTGGATCGCCCCATTCCCCGTCGCTGGCGCAGTATCACTATCGGAGCCCCCAAACAACCAGACTAAAAGCAGGATAGCGATGACAGCGATACCACCAATCCATGCATAGTCACTGATATTAAGCGGCTTTTTGCTCGCTTTTGCTGCTGGCGTCACTGTCGGTTTTGGCTTTTCAGCAGGCTTAGCAGACACCGGTTCCTGGGCAGGAGCTGCTTCGTTTTTATTGTCATCTTCAAACAGATTCATTATCAATCTCCTTAACGGTAATACGGGTTACTGGAGCCATACCCGTAGCCGGGGTAGCTTGGAAAGTTTTGCTGAGGGTAATTAGGAGCCGGAGGCTGAGGCATCTGCTGAGGTTGCACACTAGAAAGTGTCGGAGTTGCTTGCTGCTGCGCCTGCTCTGCAGAAGCATTTTCCATATTCTCGCCACAGTCGCTTTCATACACCGGCGCGACAAACTGGATGCCTATGAGTTGGTTACGATCAACCGTAACCTGCTTCACCGGCAGGCGGGCTGCATCGTCGGCCAGGACACGCCCTGCCTGCTCACCCATCCCGCCAATAATGGTACCGGCAACCGCTTTGCCATCAGGTGTACCAGTTGAACGATATGCGTTCCCGCCGTCAGTGATAATCATCTGCGAATTGCTGTCCGCATACAGCTGACCAGTTCGGCCTAATCCGTTAGCGACAGCCGGCAGAATAATACGGCTGAACCAGCGGTTATTTACATTTGAGGAAACGGCCGCGCGCAACGAGTCGGAAGCCACGCCATACGCATCGACCTTACACTGCACTCCGTTCAGCTCCATGCCGGTGAAGTGAATTCGAATACCATCGCCGGCAAGACGGTTTTGGCCAGAATAGAATTTGGCGCCGGCCTGCGCTCCAGTTGGAACATGGGCAATAGCAATACTGTTCTGATCGTCACTGTCCATCGCCGTATCCATTACTGCCGGCACAAGCGTGTAAGCCGATACAAGTCGGGCTCCTTTATCTTTGACCTTATTCTTCGCCCCCTGTTGTTTTTCAGCATCCGGCTTTTTGTTCTGCGGATAGACCGAATCGGTCCACCCTGAGAAAGTCCCGCCGTTCTTGTCATTTCCCTCAGCTCCCAGAGAGGTTGCAAGTGCAACACCCGTGACAACCGGTGTTCTGGCCTGGTCTATTTTCTGCAGTAACGTAGCCACCGCTTTAGCCTGACGCTCACGCTCTTTCTGCTCAGCATCATTAGCCTTACTGTTATCGCCCGACGGTTTTGCTGACGATTCCCACGAATATTTTGGTGGTGGTGCTTTGGTGCCGTAATCAACGGCCACCGGGTTACTGGCTGACAACGTGGATATGAAGCTATCCCCCGTGAGCGCCGCTTTCTCTGAATTATCAGCATTCCACTCATTCAGCAGCTTGTTGTATTGGGGATCATTAGCTTTTTCCCTGCCAGTTTTCCCTTCCAGCCCCTGGGCTTTCACCTGCGACCCTCCCGTTGCCGGCTCATCTGATGAGCCAAACAACCAGTACCCTCCCAGAAGCGCCACCACTGCAGCAGCACCACCGACGTAGAGCATCATTTTTCTGGTTTCTTTACCTTTATCTGTAGCCATCGTCGTTCCCCTTAATTCAGCTCAACTTCAACGTCACGCGCCTGACCATTAACAGAAAAAGTCAGCACTGGTGTTGCCGGCAGCACGTAAACATGTGTGCCATCGATAGCGGAAAGCGTTTTTTCAAACTCATCCTGCAGCTGCATGTTACTTCTGACGTAGAGCTCATCACCGATCTGCCAGACTTTGGTACTCCCTGGCGCGTTTTTAAGTTTCAACCGCTGAGCATCTTCAGGCGGGATGCCATCGAGCACGCTCTGCAGCTGCTTGTCATACAGTGAGATTTTTTTCTCAGGCGTAGCGGTATAAACCGGTGTGTCAGGACTGCGCTTCGGGATACGGAGATCCAGACGATAATCAACATCAACGGTTTTTGATTTAACGGAGGGTTCTGCCCCCTTCACGTTAATAATGACCGGCGTGGCCAGCCCCTTCAGAAGCACTGTGATGTTCCCGCTGGCATAGGCATTGGTAGGCTGGATTGTGAATACCGCCGATCCTGGAATATAGCCAACACACAGTTCACCACCAGAAGCACAGGGACTCGAATTATATGGAGGGGCACCTAATACCCAGGGGTGTCCGGTTGCATCTGAAAACGTCACTGTCGTTGCCTGGTTTGGAAATACCCGTACCTGCGGAATGGATGCACCAGCTGACAGTGATACCGTCTGGCTTGAAATTCGTGGGATCGGCGTTAATGGTGAGGTTTTGGCCGCCGCGCTCATATCTTCCATTGCGCTGCGGGCAGACCGCACCTGACCAGGGGTAATAGGCTGGATCTGCTGCAGAACAGGTGCAGGTAACTCTTCCAGTGTCTGCGGATTAACATGAGTAACCTGCTGCTGTGGTGGAGGAATCTGCGGCATGGGTGCAGGAGGCAGTGCAGTAGTTGGCTGCTGTTGGGGCTGTGCCTGTGGTTGTTGGCCTTGCGCCTGCTGCTGACCTTGTTCCTGTGCTGTTTGCTGTGGTGGCTGTTGCACCTGTGACTGCTGATTTACGGGCAACCCGGAACTGGCCTGCTGCCATTGAGCAATATCACCACCAGGCACAGCTGGCGCCGTTTGCTGCGGCGCTCCATTACCAGTCGGTGCATCAGCTGCAGATACAGAATTTGCCGAAAACAGTGCGGCCATAAGTACAGTTAACAGTTTAATCTTCATGATTGACCTCAGTAGTTCCGGGGTTTGAGAATGGCCTGCGCTACTTGAATACCCCGTGGATCTTCGTCTTCTTTGACGCGGCGTACCTGAACCATCAAATCGTAAGGTTGTGGTCTGTAGTCCTGAGCCTGACCAACAAGCTGAACAGTCACCGGAATACGGTATTGCCAGGCATAGGTTTTGGTGCCACGGATAAGACCTTCCGTGATCAGGGTTCCTGGTGTTGTGGAAAGTTTTACGTTCAGACGTTTTTCACTGATATCTTTCAGCAGTCCACTATCGGTCAGCGCTTTACGGAAACTAACGTACCCCTCAGCGCTAAAATCGCCACGGACGCTGGTTAATTGGTTTTCGTAATTCACAAAGTTCAGCGAAAGCGATTTGATCATTGTACGGTTGGCAAAGTCCATCACCTCTTCCGCTGTGTAAGCCGGTTCATCGGTTGGGTGTACTTCCGTGATCATGCCCCCATTCGTTGCAATATATTTGGTTTTTTTCTGGTGAAGCCAGTAACCCTGAAGACCGATGATAATGATTGCGACTAATATGATTAGCGTCTGAATCAAAATTACTTTTAAACCATGTTTCGATACGATTTCTTGCACCGTTCGGTTACTCTCTTCAGCAAGAGCTGGAGCAAGGGCGTTGCTGTCATCATCAACGACTGAGTTTTGATCCGAGTCAGTTTGATCCATAATATTTTCACCATTTTGTGTTTTCATAGAGTTTCTCTTTTCAAAAGTTTGTGTTAGAAAATCACGCAGATCGTTAATGAACAATGAGGTATACATGAGCGAACATAATGATTACGAATCCTGTGCAGTTATCATGTGCGAACGACGAAAAGCCACCGCCGTTTTGCGCAAAATTCCGCCAGAAAACCTTGAGCAACTCATTAATATGTGGTCCGACATTGCACAGGGAATGATCGAGAAATTTAAGGAAGAACAGAAGGCCACTGAAGAGAAAGCCGCAGCCACAAAGCGGTTCATGGAAGAACACAATATTACGGCTGATGAAGCTCTCCAGATCTTCGAAAATCTCTTTGGTCCGTCCACGAAAAGTAAATCCACTTTTGGAAAAGTGAAGTACCGGATCGAAGTTGATGGAAAGTCCATAACCTGGACAGGAAAAGGTCGCCGACCTGCAGCGTTTGCCGAGATGAGCGACGATGAGCTCAAAAAATATGAAATCAGCTGAAGACTGGCTGCATACTGTCAGACGTTTCATGAATGAAGATTCGCTTGATACGTATGTAGACTCAAAACGTGATGTTCTACCTGCCACAGAATTTATGCGTTTACTAACCGCGGCGGAACACCGCCGCGTTGAAATACGAACCGGCAAGCTATTCGATAAAATCCCGAAAGGACTCTTCCGGTAGTTACAAATGGAACGGGAATGCATCACTGTTTGCATCCTCACCACTTCCACTCGCAGCTGCCGGATTGTTTAATTGCACATTCTTAGAAGATGCGTTGGGCAGGATACCTGACGTATCTGGCAGTCGGGATGAAATCGTTGACCACGGGTCCAGCGTCGTATTAGTCAGGCTCCCCCACTTCTCATTAATCTTCGATTTAACCGTATTGCATACCTCATCCTTCACCTTATCAATGATGTCGCTGATAGACGGAAACTGAGGGATTTTTAGTGATACCGATAGCGACCCCAGGCACTGTCCGAGAGAATCAGATGTACTGGATTCACTTTTAGCGGCGTTGTTAATCCGTTCAACCTCCTGTTTATAGGCAGCATCAGCACCAGCTTTTGCCAGTTCGTATGCTGCACAGGTCTGTGTGGCTGCAAATGAGCTCACAGAAATGCAGGAAAACCCTACTGCTACGAGTAGGGTTTTTGTTTTATGGCCGAGGCGCTGACTTTGCGACTGGTGCATGAGTCTGTTCTCTCCTTTCATCATCTTTTCTTTTTGCAGCATTAGAAGGATGAAAAAGCTGCTTCATTACTGTTTTGTTTTTTACCTCATCTGAGGCCGGTTGTAAATGCTGAGGCTGTTTTTCATTTGCAATTGTGTTTTTGTAAAGCAGGTTTTTACCTCCCTGATCAACATGGCCGTATCCGTGCAAAACAATTCCACTTTCAGAATTTTTATTGATTGCTGAAAGTGTCATATACGTTTTCCAGTTTCCATCTTTATCAATACGCTTGTTCACTTTACCAATTACGCTATGGTACTCGCCAGATTCCTTATCCTTTGCGATCCCCTGCATGAATCCTTTACGAGACTCAACAAGGTAATAATCAGGTCGTTCGCCTTTTTTATGCGGTGCGACCAGCAAAGGTGTACCCGCGGTTTTTGACTCTTGAGGGAGTTTATAGCCTGTGGGTTTTGTCATGCTTTCAGGAGCTGGCTTACCATTCGGCAGGAACCAATACAGTTCTTTTTCAGGCACGGCCTCACGGCTGAGATCAACACCGGTAATCTGCTGAATTGTTGTGCGGAGCTTCTGGAAGGTTGCAGCATCATACGGAACCAGTTCAGAAGGCTTATAGGCCTGTTCATTCCCTGCTGTTGGCTGTGGGTATACAGGTTTTACTTCCCACTCATTACGTTTGGTCTGGATAGTTTCATAACGAACGATCTTGTTGCTTTCATCACGGACAGGTGCATTCACCTCAACATCCACAAATCCCAGCTTTCTGACCGTAACAAGACGTTCGGTGTCTACACCAGCATCTTTAACCGCTCTCTCAAGGTCTTTCCCCCAGAGTGTCTTCTCTCCATGTTCATTTTTGAGGGTGACAAAGTAGTTCATGGATTCATCATCTTTCCACTCATACTTAGCACGTCCATGCGCGACGATAACGCCTTTCTCCCAGGATTCACCCGCAGCTTTATCTTCCTTTTGAGTATCAGATGCATTCTGCTTCTTCGGTTGTACAGAGGCCGATTCTTCCCAGCGCATTCCATTTTGCTGAACTGATGAATTTGCCTTTTCGTTTACCCCTTCCTGCTTATTCGCTTTTGAATCAGCAACATTTTCTTTTGCCGTTTCTTTTGCTGTTTCATTTGCTTTTTTGAGTTCGAGCAATTTAACCCTTTGTTCTGGGTTAGTCAGTTTCACCTCAATGTTGTATTCACTGATAAGGTTAAACACTCGCTCTTTAAATTCGTCACTGCCGGTGATTTCAATACCACGATGATGTTGCTTATCCGCGGTAAGAACGGCCGCCAGGATCATCTCGTCACTCTGGCTGGCTTCAGGGGTAGCCATACGCAGATGTGAGCCGTAATCGTAAAACGCATCCTGCCCATCAAGCGTATACGCCGTATAGTCTTTCTCTGCTCTGTACCCAAACCGGGCAATTAACCCTTCCAGGTCTATACGTTCTTTTGGGGGCGTTTCTGCATTATCGTTGGTTGCCCAGCGTATGCCGTTTTCCAGTTCTTCGTTTGTTTTTTTCTTCTTCTCCTCGGTTTCATTTTCAGCCGGGGCGGTATTAGCTACAGGTTCGCTGGGCGCTATCCCTTCAGGCTTTTGCTGAGCGGTGTCAGTTGTTTCACCGCCAAAGGCCATCATAGCGGCATACGCCTCAAGATCACTGGCGCTATTACTCTTTTCATCATCACCGTCTCGATCTGTTGGTGCGGCGTATTCCGGTTCAGCAGCTGCAGGGGCGCTGGCCACCGGCGCGGTTTCCTCCGGTTCGGCAGCTGCGGGGGCGCTGGCCACCGGCGCGGTTTCCTCCGGTTCGGCAGCTGCGGGGGCGCTGGCCACCGGTGCGGTTTCCTCCGGTTCGGCAGCTGCGGGGGCGCTGGCCACCGGTGCGGTTTCCTCCGGTTCGGCAGCTGCGGGAGCGCTGGCCACCGGCGCGGCTTCCTCCGGTTCGGCAGCTGCAGGGGCGCTGGCCACCGGCGCGGCTTCCACCGGTTCAGCAGCTGCAGGGGCGCTGGCCACCGGCGCGGCATTTTCAGGGGCTGCAACGGCAGCGCTGTCAGTCGAGCTGTGATTAACGTCAGTAATGTTCGGGTTATCAGTCGGCATAGTGTCTACCCTGTTTATTTGATTAATGGCTCCTTCTACCTGCAATCTGACTTGCTCCAGCCCTTCAGAGACATGCAAATCGTTGTAGTCTGTAAGCCCTTCTTTCGGGTTGCTAAAGGCAGGGACCAGAACATGGCCGGCAGTCAGCTCTGCAGCTTCTGTCGCTTTTTCTAGTCCAACGTTCTCGTCTTTATAAATGTCATTGTCAGCAAGGAAGTAATGAGTGCTGTTTGGAAAGGCGTCTTTCAGGCGGCCAGCAACTTCCACCATGTTGCCGGCATTAACCGTCATGATCACAGGCTGATTGATGGCTTCGCTGATACTGGCTGCTGTCGCATATCCCTCGGCATAAAGCAGGTTGTCACCATCCTTCAGTTGGCCACCCACAACGAAAAAACTCCCCCATGCCTGGCCGTCTTTTTCAAGGTGTTTACTACCGTCGGACCAGATGCGCTCAAGGGTCCTGAACTCGCCATCAGCATTAAACAGGGGGATCACAACGTTGCCCCGCTCATCAGCTTTAAGGCCGTTAGCGGCAATGACCTGTTTGTTTTTCAGGTATGCCAGATCTCCCGTGGCATCCGGAAGCCGGTTATATTCTTCCATCAACCGGTTAGCGGTCTGATCAAACTTATCCGCTTGCGCTGCAGCTCTTTGTTCACGCCTTGCCGCAGCATCAGCACGGAGCATGGCCATTTGTTCAGGGTTAGGGGCTGCGCCGGTAGATACCCATTTCTGAATTTCACCACCGTTCTTATAGTCCCTGTACCACCCTGCAGGCCGGCCATCCAGGAAAGCGGCATACACCCCCTTTCTTGAACCAGCTTTACCGTCCACTGTATCGACATAATGCTTCTGGCCATCGAACTCTATGGGGTCTTTGATAATGGCACCGCGCTCTTCAAGCCACGCCGTAAATTCATCTTCAATGGCCTGAATATCCAGGGGCGGTTCTTCGATCACCTTATTGGGGTCAAAAATCCACTCTTTCAGCCGGCTCAGGTTGGCCCCCGGCTGTGCATACCACACCTTTTCTTCCTTCACGTAGTCCAGAGCATTACTGCCATCAGCCAGTTTGCCGGCCGCACGTATTGCACGTTGGCGATCGTCAAAGGGAATACTCAGACGGGTTCTTTCAGTTGCAATTTCAGGTTTCGCCATACTGTCTACCCCTGTAGTTATGTGTTATCGCTGAGAGCGCCGGTACCACCACGGCCGCCCGGTAAGTTTTTTCCCGCGGATAACCCGGAGAATGACCTGGTACAGCACCGGTAACGTGTAGCCCATCATGGCCAGCAGAAAGTAAAAGAGAACCACACAGGTGCAGATAACAAAGGTTTTTACTGACGGGAACGGAAACCAGATGAAGTACACAAGAAACGAGATAACAGGCACACCAAAAACCGTCAGTGGCCGGCCGGCATAACGCCATTTGTTAATGTCCATACTTGCCCTCTTTTAACGCCAGATAGTCCATATATCCTGCGACCTCGATGACTTCCGCTTCGTCGATCAAACCTTCCTGGTGCATTACCCAGGCGTTCTGAATCAGACTGCGGTTTTCAGCGATCAACAGGTCGTCGATGTAGCGGCCCCACTTGCTGTAATCAACGTCATAGAGTTTGCGGCGCAGGCTGTTATCAATGACGAGATATTCACGGACAGCCTTGCGCCGGCCATCTTTTGTTTTAAGCAAGCGTTGCACGATGATGTACGAAAGGATACTCAGCAGGTCAAAGGCGGCAGCTTCACGCATTTCCGGCGGATAGTTCTGCAATGATCGGGAAATGGCCTCTCCGACCGTTTTGACGTGCAGTGTTCCGAGACAAAAATGGCCTGATTTACCTGCCAGCACAGCAGCTTCAAATGACAGGCGGTTAAGGAGCTCACCAACCCCCATAATCTTCGGAGAACGACGTAACCCGGAGAGAGTGATAAAATTGTGGAAGGAATCTATATCACGCCCAATCTGTGACTGTGCCGGCGCCGGCGCAATCCAGTCTCTACTTCCCAGGCGATATTCGATGGGATCTTCAACCGTGATGATTTTCCGGTCCTGGTACGTTTCACCGCAATACTGGAAGATGCTGGCCATCAGGGTTGACTTACCCGATCCCGTTTCACCGCAAATCAGTCCGAGGCCGGAAGCCGGCAACAGAGAATTAAACAGCTCAGGCTCAATGCCCATTTGTTTAAGCTGAGGAATAAACTCATTCAGAACACGGAGTGTCAGAGACATTGCCGCTTCTGTTTTATAAATATCGGCCTGAGTGAAGTTCGCACGGAACCGGCGCGTTTCGCCGCGGCCGAGTCCAATCGTGCCCGCTTCATCACCTCGTAGCTGGATAGCGGTATTAACAACCGCAGCGCTTTTCAGTATCCCTTTGATCTCCTGCCCGAACACCTTATCAACGGTGCGTTCCAGCTCCAGGGTGTCGATTGGGTAATCTGTCATGGGCAGCTGGCGCCCATGACGTTCTACCCAGATCTTATCCCCACCCTGCAACAAGATATCGGACACTTCATTGTTAGAGCAGTGTACGAGAAAACGTTCCAGCGTCTGTGGCGTCAGCGTTGGACCAAAATTGAATGCTTCCATCTACTGCCCCTCAACGTATGGTCGGTTTCCAGCTGCGTTTGTTGATGTCAAACTCAGCTTGCTGCTTCATACGTTTCGTTTTATCACCCAGCATGAGACGGTTTTTATCCCCTGTAACTGTTTGCTGCTGCTGTGTGATAACTGGAGCCTTTATCATGCCCTGCTGCAGTAGCGTGCTGTAGCGCAACATGCCGGTGTAATCCCGTGTGAGGCGATTGAAATTAGCAGTGAATATCTCATCAGCTTTTTGGCGGCCGTCAGACCAGCCCAGCGCGACAGCCTTTTTCCAGATATCACGTTGTTTGCCGTCTTTCGGCATCGCCGCCGGTTCAGGCAATTCGATCCGCTGCGCCATCAATCCGGTCAGAAGATAGCTTTTCCAGGTCGGTGGGTTACTGACAAAGCGTGCCGGCACAACAATGTCGTAGGCACGGTTGGCCGTTCGGATTTGCTCATTGGTAATGTGTGCAACGTCTTTAGCTTCAGCAATGACCGGTGGCAGGTAGCCTTCAGAAGAGATCAGCGGCTGGAACGAATACATGTAATCAAGGTTGCTGCGCTGATTTTCCAGCGCGGCGCGAATTTCTTTAGCGCGTTCTGCCTTACCGCCGCGAAATCCTATGGTGTGCGCTGCGTCGTTTAGCATACTGCCAGTAACATCGGCCTCATCGTCACTTTGGCTTGGCGGGTCCATGTAGTAATCCAGGCCTTTAACATCGGAGTCGTCCGCGCGTGCAACGTTCGCAGCAAGCAGCGGTAACGTCAAAAGCACGATCAGTTTAAGTTTCATGGGCGGGTCCCTCTGAGGAATGAACCTTTCTTCGATGGTGTGAGGTAAAGCAGCTGCAGTTCACCGGGTTTCTGGTTGATGGTGGCACGGTACTGCGTTTGTTGTCGGATCAGGGTCAGCAACTGTTCAAACGTAACCTTCGAACCACCAACATCGATATTGAGTGGAAGCGGTAACTTGATCCCCTGACTGGTGAATTGAAGGCCACGCTGTTTAGCCAGTTGCTCCAGTAATTCGTAAGCATCACCCTGCCAGCTCACACGAACATACTGACTGTTTGCATTGATAATGGTAGGGAATTTGTAACGGGTCCTGTTAATGGCTCCAGCCTGGTAAAGCTCATCCTGTGCGAGTTTTATCTTAATGGCTTGCTCACGCAATTCCTGATCTACCAGCTGCTGTGCAGAGATTTGTTTTTCCTTTTCGCTTTGAGAGGCACAACCGGCAAGAGCTAACAAAGAAACGGCCGCGAGGACCGTTTGCATTTTGATTTTCATTTCTTACTCCATTTTACTTCGGATTGAATTTGTCGTCGCTTTCACTTCTTAATTGCATTTCATTTTTACTATTATTTTGCTCACGAATCAAACGATGTTTCTCGTTTTGAGCATACGCCTGCTGAGCGGCATCTGTGAAGGTAATGCCCTGCGCGACAGGGTGATTGTGGTTCACAGCTGCATCGACGATACGATTACAGCACAGTTCCTTAAACTCGCCGTCACCATCAACACGAACAGATTTGGCTTTACCAGCAATCGTTAATGCAATTGCAAGGTCAGCCGTTTTCTCTTTGTCGATTCCATTACTTTCTGTCAGCACAATGTGACCACGATCAGCCGCTACTGGTTTACCGTCGCGCTCAAAGATAACAGTACCGTCTTTCAAAAGCCGTGGCTTGACACCATGACGTGCTGAGGCCATTACGGCCACATCATCACGATCATGACTGGTGATGGCGTTAAAGGTACGGTTGAACCCGATCTGCTCAACCAGCTGCTGTTTATACTTCTCCTTCTTCCTGGAGGAATAGGCAAAGCCCCTCATTTGGCTGAGCGCTGCCTTATCACCCTTCAGTGCTTCCTGTTCGACCCACTCTCGGTAAGAAAGCCGTGGGTTAGCCGCCCTGAAACCGTTGCGTTCTTCACGCAAGCTAAGACGCAGATTGGCAACCGCCTGCAGGCGTTTGAACTCTGCCAGGTTGTACATCAGCTTTCTGGTATGAGGATCTGAAACAGAATGCCGGACGTTATTTTTCACCAACCGGGTATGTTGGGCAATTTTCCGGTATTCATCGGCGATGCGATCTTTATCCGGAGAATATATCGGTAAATTGTTCCGGTAGGCGCGATAGCGACCCTTGAGAAGCATTCTTTCTTCTGCGCGCTCAATTTTACGCTGCAGACGTTTATTGGCATCTCGACGATAAGCACCAGGGGTATATGCAGTTTTAAATACCGATACTTTGGCCGGTTCAATATGTGAAGGCTGGTATTCACCAAAGCGCTCTTCCATCGACTTCAGGGTATATTGTGCCTTGTTAAATACCAGACTCGCCTTAACAGCCGTCTTCTGGTTTTGATGTTCGTGGGTAATTACGTAGCCCTTTTTCCCCTGTGCTTTTTCGACACGAAGACCGATGCCTGCAAATGTCTTATGCACATCATCCCAGCTTTTGGCTTCACGAAGCCCAGCTGAAACATGGATCAAGTTTTGACGACTACCGCCTACCTGTTCATCACCAACGATATAGCGATAGAGCGTTTCAACACCCTCTTTATTCTCCATCTTGTTGATGCGATCGAGTGAGCGCCAGTTGCCTCGCTCTTTCTTGCTGTGAGGGTTCCGGACAATCTGTTGACGGTCATTAACCACATATGCACCGTTTGAATGGGACCAACCATTCTTCAATTCCAGTAAGCGGCACGCCTGGTGAAGTGTGTCTTTGGTAAAGCTCGATGAGGCTGCTTTATATGTCTGGGGATTGATGCGGTTGACAGCAACATGCACATGCAGGTTATCTGTATCCCGGTGGATGGCAGCAACATACTGGTGATCGGACATGCCCATCGATGCCAGTGTAAACTTCACTGAATCGAAAACCTGATCATCATTCGGCTTTTCATAGTCAGGCCATGAGAGAACATAGTGCATAACTGGATCTTTACAGCGTGTGCTTTGCTGAGAAACTGAATTCATTTCCTGTGCTGCACCATCGAGCGAGAAGGTATTGTACTGGCAGGTAACATCACCAACCACAACTCGCTGTACACCTGGCTCAACATCCACCGGTGTGCTGATCACTTTCTGCTTACGGGTCAGGTAATTGTTTAACCCTTCGAACATATCCGATTTAACAGCTAAAGCAGTCTCAGGAGTAGGCTGAACTGTATCAGTCAACTCCTGAGACGGCTTGTCTGCCATGTACTTAATCAGCTGACCAAAGCTGGACTTTTTGTCCCTTCGGCCCTCAATGATTTTAGGTATCACCATCCATCTCCTGTTGCAGTTTCTGTGCGGCCTTTTTGACCTCGATCAGAATCTCTGAATACTCCTTGCTATGAACCCCGGCACCTTCGTTAAACAGATGTTTTTGAAGGGCTGTTATCTTTACAAGAGCGGCAAGTGCATTGTAATTACCTTTCGATTGAATGCGCTTTCCAAGCCCAGATTTGATAAGATATTGACTAAGACTAAGCCCTGCTTCATGGGCCTTATTGGACAATGCATCTTTAATTTCTGCTGTGCAGCGGAAATGGATTTGTGCATCTGTTTTTCGTGACTCACTACGACTCATCTAATAGCTAACCTCGTTAGGGGGTGTCGGGGCTTGCCCTGACCAAGACGTTTTTGCGTCACTGCCGGCGTGCCGGCGGTGTACCAAAAACACATCTTGTCCCGTACTTAAATACCTCATTGAATTCTACCATCGGCGAGGTTTGAAAGCCAGCAGCGAAGGGCCTGGCAGGCAGAGCAATTGAATCGTGCCGGGCATCATGTAAAATCACCCGAATAGCTTGATCGATTTTCTCCGGTTCGGCATGGCCGATTTTGACATTATTGGGAGGGCATATGCCTGCAAAAAAGAAAGCATTTTATAGCAGTGAGGACATCGGAAAATTCAAAAGCATTCTCGACGACTTGCCTGATGTGACGTCAGAAAGGCTTGAGAAAAAGCACGTACTCGATGAGCTTAAATCTGACATTAAGAAGCTGAAAGATTCGAAAGGATATGAAGATAAAGAGATACTGAAATTCCTCAACGATGCGGGTTTTTCAGACGTTACATTACGTGATATCAAGGACATTACTGCCGGACGAGTTGGAAAAAAAAGAACCAGCAACAGCCGAAAAAAAATCACTGGAGTTGACGAAGATCAGCGCACACAAAATGGCTCTACCGGTCAGAATTCTGACGCTTCAGGTCCGCAGTATTAACCTTCACCTTTCACATATAGCATCCCACATTATGATATAGCTCCCGGCCTGTCAGGCCGGGCATGGGTGCTGCCTGTTCGTGTAATTTTGCGTGCATACTTGTCACCGTTCCGGTGACAAGGGCACTCATTGGCCGGAAAAAATTTTCCGGTTCCGCTGCGATGCAGCGCTCAATGGTGCGCACGTTCAGGGCCACGATCCGCCCTTGATCCCGATAAATTTACAGGGAAAGGAGTCCGGGCACGGATATTAAAAAGGGGCGCATACAGCGCCCCTGAGACAGTTACAGATTACATCGCGGTTTCTTTAATCCGCCGGAACACTGCCAACCAGAAACGGAAGTGATCCCATTGCGCTGCGTTCATCGGATGCGACTTTGTTTGCACTCCGTTTGCGACATCTTCAGCATAGTGTATAATCCACAACGGCATTTTGAACCTCACAATTTAAATTGCCTACCCAGCCGGATTGTTGGCGCAATCCGGCACCTTTTCTGGATTTCAATGATTCATCACCTCCTTCACATCCAAAACCAAAAAGTTATCGTTAGCGTGACGCTGCCCTACGATGAAAACAGCATCAAAGCGACTTACTGCAACTACGTTTAGTTTGCCTGTAACCTCCTTTCCGTTGATGTTGATGGTTTCATAGAGCACCTCGTATTCCTTCGCAGAATCGGAATACTTCTGCTCTTTCCAGTTTTCTATCTGTGCGATCAGCTCCGGGGCCAGCTGCTGACGAACACGGTTTAGTTCATAGTCACGATTGAGAATCAGGCGGTAATCTTTAATTAGCTGGTTGATAACCTTGTTCTCATCCCACTCGGATAGCAGTGGGCACTGTTCGCACTGTATAACACCATCTTCAATCAGTTTTTCTCTGATGCCATTAACTACCTGTACAGCACTTAATTCACTGTCATAGTTCTTTTTAATTTCTTCGCTTCCCGGATATACCATAGCGACATCATTAAAATGGCTTACGATTAATTCTGACACAATAAGGGTATAAACCTCAAAAGGGTATAAGGTCGCCATAATATTCTCTCCACGTTATTTACAGAGCGTTTTAATCAATATCCGCTTTTAAACTTCATGATTATTATACGTCTAATGAGCCATTACAGGCAAGAAAAAAATGCCCCTTTTCGAGGCATATTTTTAACCGGTTTACCACTCCCAAACGGTCAGTTCTGGCACCTGTTCTGCATCCCGGTCAAACCAAATCCAGTCGAACCCGGCACCATTTAACGCGGCTATATTATCCAAAGCACTTGCACTGATCCCCGCCCTGGTTAATTCCACTCGCCATTGTTCAGTAGCAGAAATACGCAATATCCACCCATAGCGATTTTTCTCGATCCAGAACAAACCTTGACCGGACAAGTCATCGTTACAGACCTTGTCCAGTAGTTCCGCGTCTTCTTTTTTTACATGGCCGGTACTGACGACCGCCACCCGATATTGTTCACTGATATTCATACTCCCCCCTCTGGATTGGCGGCCCGCGTCCTGCGGGCCGTTCTAACTCAAATACTCACTGCGGGTAATCATTCATATCCGGGAACGGCGGTTCATCATGATTTTCAATGCCTCCCTGGCCTTCTGCACTGGTGTTACGTGGCCCAGCTCCCGGCAGCATCTGCATTTCGCCGTTATTATCGATCACAATTTCCTTATTGCTGCGCATTTTGCCGTCTGTCCCTTGCCATTTGTTATTACGAATGCGCCCGACAAAATACAGCATCATACCCTTTTTGAAGTACTTCCCAGCTGCTTCGGCTTTCTTTCCAAAAATGACAATATCATGCCATTCCGTTTCTTTTTGCTCCTTCCCTTCGTTGTCGCTATAGCTGATTTCTGTAGCCAGCGTCAGGCTCGCAATGGCCGTTCCGTTTGGGGTGTAACGCAGTTCTGCATCTTTGCCAGAACGCCCCATCAGAATCACTTTGTTTTCGCCACGTTTCCACATAATACACCTCATATATTTGATGTTTATCAGTAAAAAATGGGAGGATTAAGGGGGATTTCTCCCCCTCTTTATCAGTAAAACTTCATGTTCGATTTCAGAGCTTTTTCAAAGTCTTTTACAAAGGAATTTGCAAAAGTGTAATCACGATGAATAAGCTGTTTTGTTTTAGGATTTCGCCACTCAACCTGCACTGATTCGGCTGAGTATTCGATCACCTCGATTTGATTTTTTACACCGAGATAATCAGCAATTGCCATTACGGCATTCACTTTTTTTTGGTCTGCTTCTTTCATTTCAACTCCTTCGCCAGTCGGGGCGCTACCGCGAAAGACTCAACTGCCTTTCGATGTAATAATTATACGTCTAATGAGCCATTTTATCAACTCATTAGACGTATTTTTATATTTTAATTTTGTTCAAATATGAACATTTAATGATGCCAGATATCTAACTTAATGGCTTGAATTTGGCCTTGTTGTAGGTGATCCGGTAGTCTTTGCACTTCCCGTTCTGCCGCAGGAACTCCAGCGAGACAACGTTAGCAGCGGCAAAATTGATGCACATAATGCTTTCCAGCGCCTCGAACAGGTCGGCCCCATTGGCAAGCGGAAACCACAGATCGTTGTCGTTACCGCTTAATTTTTCATGAAGACAGAAATGCACAGCACGCACGCCGCCAAATTCCGTAACCAGCACCGTATTGCTGGCGCGAATATCAGTTAGTGTTAACATTTTTCCCCCTGTCAGTATTGGCCCCCTCGCGGGGGCCGCCGTTTCAGTCAATCGCGCGGTAAATCAAACCGGCTTCGGCGTGCTGGTCGGCATATAATTTGAGCTTTTCCTGCTGGGTGATCAGCATGTCGCAGATGTGCTCATAGCCGGCATCATGTGCGTGCCAGATCATGTGGTTCAGGGTGAACAGGGTCAGCACGATACCGGTAGCTTCTGCGGACAGTTCCCCTTCGAACCAGTTACCGCTAACCGATACCGTGAAGCGCTCTGCGCTCAGTGGGTACATGAAGCCGCTACCGCAAGACAGTTCGACGAACTCCCAGGAACCGCCTTGATAATCGGCGCAGAGAGAACGTGCGTGGTTGTAGACACCGGCCTCACCTGTGAGATACCAGGCGCCGAACAGGCGTGGCAGAAAGGCCATGCGGCGGTTATTGGGGATAATGCGTGCAGTGATGGCGGGTTGATTCAGTTCAGTAGACATTTTCTGTACTCCTGCGCCAGTCGGGGCGCTACCGTCGAAAGACCGGATTGCCTTTCGATGTGATTATTATACGTCTAATGAGCCATATTAATCAAGCAAAATATTCCCGCCTGCCTGAATATTTTCAGGCGGGAGAACTCTTTCCCCTGTCCATTTTTGGGGGCAGGATCACGCCTGCCCCCTTCTGATTCACATGATTACTATGACTTTGTTTCAGCGTTAAAGTGTACGGCTGCGATCCTGACCAACGGGATCACCGCGCTTTCCTCATTGAGCACACGAAAATTTATCGCTTCCCCCAGGTGCATCAGGTTAGCGATAAAATCAACGATGATTTCGGAAACCGGGTGTCCGTCGCAGTCCTGCTCATTCAGGCGCGCAAACAGCGCCAGCGCCTTAGCGGCCTTGATTGCCCGCTCTTCGTTTTCTTCGTCCATACTGCCGAAACACCATTGCCCCTTTTCAATCAGGGCCAGCGTGTCGTAATAGGCTTCATTCTGGGACATGTTTTTTCCTCCTGCGCCAGTCGGGGCGCTACCGTGAAAGTTCGCTGCGTTACTGCGTGAATTAGCCGTTAATCGCCTTCGTGATGCACTCCAGCGCCTCAGACTCCTGCGGATAAAGTCGGCGTGCAGCTCCTTCACCAGACTGGATTTCTTCCAGCCGGATAAACTGCGCCGCCAGCGCCACGACTTTTTGCAGCGCCTCGGCATTGACCTCTATCTTTCGATCGCGGGCGGCATCTTCGCGCACCTGCTTTGCCAGGCTCCAGACGGTATCTTTTCCGACGCCATAACGGCTGTGTGAACTGCATTCCGCGATTTCTGCCAGAACGGCTTCGGCCTCATCGTCAGTGAGGTTCATATCACTGGTGCAGTCATGGACATCTTCAGCAGTCCAGATCAGAAGGCTGATCCGCTGCTGTGGTTCAAAACTATCGAGAAGCCTTGCGCAAATTTCATTTACGTTACCGTGCATTGTAAAACTCCTGCGCCAGTCGGGGCGCTGCCGCGAAAGACCGGATGCCTTTCGATGTGATTATTATACGTCTAATGAGCCATATTAATCAAGCGATTTTTCACGCTCATAGCTGCTACAGGCAACGCTGTAGCCGTTTGCATCCAGTTCTGAAGGCCAGTCGTCACGCCCGCAACCTGACAGCAGGCAGGCGCTGAGGTGCCCAGGGCGATAGTCGAGATGCTGGCATGAGGCGCAAAGGTCATCATCTGAGATTGAGCGGCCTGCACAGATAGGCGGCGCTCCATCAGTGGGAATTTCTCGAATACGCAGCGTTGTCACTTTTTTTACTCCTGCGCCAGTCGGGGCGCTGCCGGTTAGGGATGCAGGGGGCTGTCGCCCCCTGCGGCGGTTCAGTCCTTACCCTTATCCTTCATGACTTTAATCAGCCCGGTAATGGCTGTAATGAGGGCGGCCACGGCCGTGATAATCTGAGGGAGGTTATGGAGGATTTCAGAAGAGGTCATAATGCACCTGTAAGGCTGTTTAGGAAGGTACTGATTTGAATCAGTAAAAACATTATACGTCTAATGAGCCATATATGCAAGCAATAAAACGCCCCTTGTAGGGGCGCTGTGATTATTTTACATACTGCCAGACATGCGGCGGGATCTTATCCCAGATGCGTCCCGATGCCAGCTCTGCGCGGCGATGGTCGGCGGCAGCCTCAAAAGCCTCGGTGTCCTCCGGCGGCACCTGTCCACGATCCCGCATGGATTCGTACATTTTTTCCAGTGTGTCCGGGTTACGACTGCGCCGAAAACGGAGAAGGTAAAAACGCCTCCGCGCCTGATAAACTGTTTCCGCCATGTATCTGCGTCCTGAGCGCCTTGTTATTTCGCATAGTATTCACGTTTTGGTTGAATAAGTCTTCGACTATACGCCCCTTGCGGGGCGTAGCAGGCGGTCAGCCCCAGGTGCTGTAAAAATGGCTTTCGTTAGGATCGGTCTTATAAGCCTGTTCGTACTCGTCAATGCTGACAGACGGATGCTCATGGTTTTCACAGATACGACGGGTCACGGGTTCGCCTTTAAAGTCATTCAATACCGGCTTTAATTCGCCAGACATTGCACTGTCTGCTTTCACCTGCTGCGCAGCGATGCGGCGCAGTACGGCGGTTTTCTTACCGCGCAGGGCGATCACCTGATAAAAATAGGTATTTGTCTGCTCATAACCCCAGCTGGAAACAAAAACATCACCAAGAGAAACGGAGCCGTTACGGAACTGAAGGGATTGAATAGCCATGTTTATTACTCCTGCGCCAGTCGGGGCGCTACCGCGAAAAGCCTCATTGCCTTTCGATGTGATTATTATACGTCTAATGAGCCATATAAATCAAGCAATAAATACATGCCCGGCATGATTTTCTCAGGCCGGGGAATACTTCCTTTCCCTGTTTATATTTCAGGCCGCAAATGCGGCCTGCCATCTGCATTACACGCGAGGGGGTAACATTCCGGGATAGTGACTGGCAACCAGATTATTGATCTTCTCAACCAGCTCCGGGCGTTTAAACGTAATGTGGGCGCTGCCCTTTTTGTAATATCGCACGCTGAAGTAATCACACTCGAACACCTTACCGTTGAACTGGTTTTCACTGAAAAAGGCATCCAGTTTGGCACCGTCAGAAACGCGGTAATCAGGCACGTTACGCCCGTCCAGCACGTAGAACGGCCGCGCCAGATCGTCAATTTTGGTGTGCCCGTCTGAGCTGAAGCGCACCCAGCCACTGCGCCAGACATCGAGCAACGGCGCGATGATGATACGCTTGCCAAACATGCAGGGATTATTGGTTTTATAATCCCACGACAGGGATTTAAAGATATCAATCAGCCCTTGCGTGAAAGTATCGGCCTTGCTTGCGTTCAGGTGCCGGAACGTACTCATAACGTTCTCCAGCGTTATCGGCGGCATTTCTTCGCCTGCCACCTGCCGATCCCATTCCTGACGTTGTTTGTTGCTCATCAGCGTATACATGCCGGTTTCCGACATCAGCCGATCCCAGATTTTTCCGTCGATAACGCGGGAAATAGCCGTTTCGGCCTGGTCTGGTCTGGTGTCGCTCCATTTGATCGCGCTCTCTACGGCTTTGTCGTAGTCATACAGGTACTGACAGCCTCCGGCCTGCTGCATCAGATCGCGCGCTTTTCGCAGCTTGTCTATGCCGTCGAGATAGACGCGAATACCTTCATTCCGCAACGAGATAATGCGCTCAATAGCAATAGACGGGATCACTTCACCGCCATGCTGGCAGGACATCAGATCGACCGACGGGAGAGTTTTTTCAGATGACATTTCAGACTCCTGCGCCATGCGGGGCGCTACCGTAAGGGGTGAACAGGGCTGGCAATGCCAGCCCATCAATGATTATTTGCAGCGCTGAAGCAGTTTACTGACCTGCTCGGCCAGCGCATACGTGGACGCATACGGGCCACTTAAACGACGGTTAGGGATTTCGTTGAGGGCATACAGGCACGCCTTCAGCAGCGCATCTTTCTGCGTTTCCAGTTCAGCTTTAAGCTGGGAGGGGGTCAGTGCTTTACTCATAATTTGTTACTCCTGCGCCAGTCGGGGCGCTACCGCGAAAAGCCTCATTGCCTTTCGATGTGATTATTATACGTCTAATGAGCCATAACAATCAAGCGTTATCTGATTAATTTTCTTTGTTTTTTCCTGGACTCCTTTCCCTGTAAATTTTGCTTTTCAGATCCCCATCAGCCCGATGAAGGTGCTTTGCCGGCATGGTGCAGGGGTTCAGGCATCAGACACTAGCGATAGCCCGAAACCCCGCAGGGGGTTCGGCGGAGCTGCCAGGCTTTGCCTGGCTAGCGGAGTGTGGCTGACGACTGCCCGACGGGCAGGAGCCGAAGGGGCCCAGAGGTGTTTTAGTACGGCAGGCCTGCCAGAAAACGCCGGCAACTGAGCAGAAATGAACAGGGAAGACACGCTGTGCGGGCGTCAAAATTAAGTAACTGGCAGACACCAGGGCGGGATCACATCAGAAAGAGCCAGAATAGGGGGCAGGACTCGTCAAAGTCATAAAAACGATGATGGGTACAGTTTTTTTAAATGCGCGCCCAGAGAGCGGCTCAGCGCGTTTCAGGGCAATACGGGTTCGATGCCCGTATTGCCCTGCAGGCGGCAACCACCGCGTCAGCCTTCAGCCCCGGCCAGATATCCGATACGTTCAGGAAGCACGTTTGCGCGTCGGTGTTTTGCGCTGCTATTTCCAGATCGGCGGTAAGCCGGCATCGATGCAAAGGACGCACCAGACGGAATACGCGATGTCACTTTCTCCGTTCACCCAGCGGCGCACCGTTCTGCCGTTCACGCCAACATGTCGCGCCAGCCCCTCCTGACTCAGGTTGAGCACATTTTCCAGCAGATAGCGGAGTTCATCCCCCGTCGGCGGGGTCCATTTATCAGCGGGACGGAAACAGCTTTCGCGGATCGCGCCCACGTTAAGCGGCACGGTATATTTATTGCCCATAGCAAGCCTCCAGAGCCGGCCGCCCCACTGTGCGGCCGCGGTTATCAAATCAGACCATGTTCAGCAAAAGAGTAAATATCGCTGCCGCCCACAATCAGGTGATCGAGGACTTTGACATCAACCATCCCCAGCACCTGCGCCAGACGCTCGGTGATCAGCTTGTCAGCCTGGCTGGGTGCAGTGTTAGCGGAAGGATGGTTATGCGCCAGTACCACGGCGGCGGCATTATGATGCAGGGCGCGTTGCAGGACGATACGCGGATGAACGGTGACGCTGCTGATAGTTCCCTTAAACAGTTCTTCAAACGCAATCACGCCGTTGTGGCAGTTAAGAAAGAACGCGCAGAATGATTCGCGTGGTTCTGCAGCAAGACGAAACCGCAGTAAGGAACGCGCGGCGTCGGCGCCGGTGATAAAATCCGTTGTGGTAATTTTACCGGCAATAATGGCGTCCGCCTGGCGGATAATGTTGAGTTCTTCTGCTGAAAATTTCATATATTTCCCTCGTTAGGGGACCTGAGCACCATGCCCGGCCACAAATATATAATAGGACATTTTGTCCTAGATGTAAATACAGTGATATATAAAAAAGCCCGATTTAACGGGCTTTTATGGTTTATTTCTGTCCCCCTGCAATAACTTCCAGTTCCGTCTCTGAAAGCATTATTTTCAGGCAGGGTTTGGTACGGCTGAGAAGTTCAATCGACCTCGGATCGAGGTCCAGGGATTCGCAAAAATCATCTCCGCCACAGGCATCACGCATCCGGTCCCAGAGCTCGTCAAAATCCGTTGTATCCGGATTGAAACCATTGGCGTAACAGACATTGTGCATCCCATTACTGTTTTTCTCACCTTTCGCCGCCATCACATACACGCCATGATCTTTGACAAAAAGAAGTGGGCAATTAAAACGCTTAACTTCAGCAATAACGACGTTGAGCATAGGATCAGTAAAAACAAGTTCTGATTGCATGGTCATAGTGTATTTACTCCCTGAAAGCTATTTGTTGACCGCAGCGGCGGTGAGAATGTCAGAAAGCGACCCCAGCAGATATAATTCGGTGAGCTCGCCTGTTTCATTCAGAAGAAATAGCCCTGCAGGTCGGCCATTATGAAAAATAATGGCTTCATGCGATTGATGTAATTCACACTGACACAGCGAGAAATAAATAAGTGACCATTCAGGGGAAATAACGGTTTTATTGCCATGTTCCCGGATATAGCGGGCAACATCAGCCTGTTGCTGAGAATTGAGAGCAGTCATAAGGTGACTCCTGCGCCGGTCGGGGCGCTACCGTCGAAAGACCGGATTGCCTTTCGATGTAATTATTATACGTCTAATGAGCCATATAAATCAAGTTAATTTTGTTATTTTCCTGATTTAAGGAGACTCTTTCCCCTGTAAATTTTGCATCACAAGCGCACCGTTCGGGCGCTGCAGGCGAATAATATCGTTCTGGCGTGCGTCTTTTTCCCGGATGATCCGCCAGGTTTCGGTGACGGCGCCGGCTGGCTGATACAGTCTGACCTTCACCTCGGAACGCTCTGCAGACAGCACAATGCAGCCTTTCTCATCTTGTGCAGCTGCGTGCCGGGCTTCATCTTTTTCCCGCGGGCAGTCATCAAATCCTGATATTCGGACCGGGTGGCCATCGATATCAACCTGATAGCCGGGCGAAATCACGGGCACGGGCTGTGGCACATTCGGGAAATAATCAGCCAGATCACACCCTGTCAGGGCTACGGGCACAAGGCAGGCATACAGCATTAACATTCGGCGTGTGGTGATCATAAAGGGTCCTCTCTGGTCGCCGCGGGCCTTATTTCGCCTTCTCAACCAGCTGCAGTGACGGATGCTCACCGGCCAGAAGTAACAGGAAATTGAATTCCCCGGTCTTGAGCTTTACGCCGCGCTGAGCAGCCTTTTCTTTGGTCTGCCATGACGCCGGTTTATAGCCAAACAGCGCTGCAATTTCAGCGTGTTTTAGCCCCAGCGCCTGACGCAGGCGGCGAACGTCTTCGGCCGTGGCGGGCTCTTTAACCATATCATCCGGGCTGAACGTCCTGTTCAGGCGGTAATCAGGATGCACGCCGGCGATCAGCATCAGCATGTTATATTCGCCTGGGCGAAGACTGGTCTTGTTGTACTGGCTGAGATCGTCGCTGATAGCTTCCTTACGCTGCCAGGCGCGCAGTTCGTACCCCATGACAGCCCCTAATGCGGTTTCAGTCATGCCCATTTTTTCACGGAGCGTCTTCACTGTTTCCGGCTGCGGAACGACGCTAACCATCTTAATCATTACCCTTCTCCCAGAAGTCTGAATTCAGAAAAATTTTCACCTGGCGCGTGCGGGGATAATCCTGGTGCTTCAGCCCCTCCCGCGTATCAGACAGGTACTGCGTTTCCTGCTGCACCTTGTTGATTTTGCCATTCCATTTGCGGGCCAGCGCCCGGTAACGCCCGTTCTCCAGCTGATAAACTTCAAACGTATACTTGTTCGGACCGCTCCAGCCTTCGTTGTAATAGACCTGTTTCATAGGATCTGCCTGATCGATGCGCCCCGTTAACATGACATCCCGGCTGCATTGCCTGAACCAGTAACCGCGGGGCATAGCCGGTGGCCGGTCGCTTATTTCCCGTCTGGATAGCGTGCCGAAAGGCTGTGAGCGCAGGTGACAACCTGATCTCAGGTCAATCTGGCATGGCGTGTTGTGCAGGGACCAGCGCCGCTGCCGCAGGCAATGGCTCAGGGTGATCACAGGTACGACACGGGAAACGAACAGGGGGAATGATTGCATGGTTTTACTCCTTCGCCAGTCGGGGCGCTACCGAAAAATGAGCCTTGATAATACGACGAATGAGCCATATAAATCAAGTTAAAAATCAGGCGGCAGAGTTTCTGCCGCTGCTGTAGGTCAGTACCGTGGGGCCACGTCCTTTCCTTCGCCCCATAAACGGGAAAACTCGTTCACGTAGGCTTCAGTTACTGCAGGCGCGCCGCTGATCAGCACCACATTTTCCGCATTACGACTGTCTGCACTGGCGCTGAAGTTAAACGATCCGGTCAAGACGGCGCGGCGGTCAAAGACCATGAATTTATCATGCATGGCCTCGTAGTTATCGTTGATCCGCACCGCCACGCGGTTATTGGCCAGAAAGTTCACTTCGGTGTACCGGTTGTCGTTCGCTTTGCGATCGGCCACCACCACCACCGATACGCCCCGTTTTTTTGCGGCACGCAACGCGCCGGCAACAGGACGACTGGTCAGGCTGTACGCGGCAACCAGAATCTCATGCTGCGCGTGGTCGATTGAATCCAGAACCAGATTTAATGCGGTCCCGCCGGGTGAAAACCCGGTTTTCACTTCAGTCGCAGCTTGCGCCTGGACATCGCCGGCAATATTGCCGGCCGCTGTTACCGGGTTTGCTGCCACGGCGCCGGCGATGAGGGTCAGGGTTAACAGCACATATTTTTTCACGCTGCCCCCTTAATCATCATCCGGGAACAGATGCTGGACGTTCTTACGGGTTTCTTCCAGATTCCTATCCTCCGGTGCTGCCGGTTCGGGAGTCACGGCGGGACTGTTTTCCGGCGCAGCGCCGCCTGCCGGCGACACCGTATTGCTGCCACCGCCGGTGGCCTGCAGAAACGCCTCAACCAGACGCGCCATCTCTCCTGTATCCTGCTGCGGCAGCGTACTGCTGATGATCCGCTGAATATCCTGCATCGAGGTGCTCTCCGTCAGAAATTCAGCGATCAGGAACGGCAGGCGTTCGTCCTGCTTCATCAACGCAGCACCACAGAGCATCATGGCGCGCATCGCGCGGCCACGCTCTTTCTGAGGCAGTTTCTCAAGAAAGCCGTCAGCTACCCGGTCCGCCGCATTGCGCTCCGGGTAGATATAAAACGAGCACTTACGGTTATCAGTCATACTCAGCCCTTCATTGCCACCATACCCAGAACCAGATCGAATTGCGGGTTATCACTGACGAAGAAACGATCGTCACTCACCCCCGTGGCCTGCTTCACTGCGCCGGCGACCAGGCTGGCGCCGCCACCGACAACCATGACGTGCGTGAAACCGGCAAAGCGGCCAACTGAATCGGTGACACGGTGCGTCAGGGCTTTTTCCCGCACATGCAGTAGCTTCATCACCTGGGCCCGCTGGTCAGCATTCTGGAGGTAACGGGAAAGAAACGTTTCGTCATTTCGCGCCTGGATCAGACGGTCGGCAAAATACGAACTGGTACGGGTGCTCACGCTGGTATCCAGTGCATGTTTTACGGCTTCGGTGATGATGGATACACCGGTTTTAGGATCGCAATGCGTCTTGGTGAAGCCGGACATTTTGCTGCGAACGTGCGCGATATCCAGCGTGGTTCCACCGATATCCACAATCAGCAGGGAGTCCAGATCGTCCAGATCCTTCAGCACACTGAAGCCTGCAGGGACCGACTCTGGCAGTACGCTGACTTTACGCACGGTAAAGCTCTCACGCCCCTGAACGGCCACCGCGCGCTTCACGTTCGCTTTTTTCCGCTCGATGTTGGCCATATTAGGCTGATCGTTTTCATCCAGGTACTCGCCCAGCGGCAGCGTCACCACAACATCAACCGGCTGCGGTTCAATGCCGGACTGCATCAGGGCATGGTGGATAGCGACGACATTCACATCACTGTACTGATAGCGGGTTTCCGTGGTGCGCACGGCATCCGGGCTCAGCTGGTCAAAGCTGTACTTTTCCCCGTCAATTTCATAGTTGGCGGAAGCCGGCACTGATGAATCTGTCAGCAACGTCATGGACCATTCGGGCTTGAAGCTGTTCGGACTGATCAACGTTTTGACCGCACCATCTTCCATCCATGCCAGTTTGATGTTGGTGGAACCGTCGTCAACAAAAATACGCATTTTGAACCTCACATTATTTAGAAAAAAACCGTAGAAATCAGGAAAAATACAGCTTTCAAATGGATTATTACGCATCCCTGCTGACGTGTAAAGACAAAATGATGCACCAATATAGAAAAATACAGAAAAATACCGAATAAAAATCAACAAAAGACGGTCAGGCCGTCCTCAAAACGGCCTAATATAGAAATATGAGAGATTATTTTAGATTTATAAGG
>SKEZ01000165.1_pt1 | contig 66949 bp, 47 predicted proteins | sample 4843881 | NCBI WGS metagenome assembly SKEZ01 (sample SAMN11008796, study PRJNA524170) | human gut metagenome | isolation source: fecal sample from pouch patient p1, p46 | place: Israel: Tel-Aviv | reverse complement strand
CTCGTTTCCGTAATTGCGCTGTCTCATAATAAGAACAATTTATTGCGGGTTCAAAGCGGGTCTGGTTATAACAGTCCGCGACAAACATCGAATGAGAGAGACGTAGATGACGGTCACAAGCCGTGTGATGCAGTTCTGTGGTATGTGAATTATGCGAACGGAACGTCTCACGCGCATATCCCGCGCGTTGATTGACTGATGAACGATGTTGCAATATCCCAAGGAAGAAGGAAGAGGATGAACGTGAAGTTCTCCACTAAGTTCATTGCGGCCAGCGCGGCCGCAGTTATGGCGTTGTCCCTTGCTGGATGCTCCGGCGGCAGCATGGATGACTCCTCCAGCTCCAGCGCCAAGGCATCTGGTGACACCATCACCATCGGCACCGTGACCACCAACTCCGGTACCGCTGCCGCTTACGGCGAGGCCGAGGTCAAGGGCTTCGAGCTGGCCGTTTCCGAGATCAACGCCAAGGGCGGCATCAACGGCAAGAAGGTCAAGCTCGAGTCCATGGATGACAAGGGCGACGCCACCGAGGCGTCCAACGCCTACAACAAGCTTGTTGGCGACAACAACGTGCTCGCCGTGGCCGGTCCGACCATCTCCGCCACCACCGCAGCCGTGGCTCCGCTGGCCGACCAGTCCAAGCTGGTCACCATCGCCCCGGCCGCCACCTCCGATTCCATCGAAACCGGCAACTACCTGTTCCGCACCTGCTTCAAGGACTCCTACCAGGGTGAGGTCGCCGCCCGCTTCGCGGCCGAGAACCTGAAGGTCAAGAAGGTCGCCGTGCTCTACGGTACCGGTGATCCGTACTCCTCCGGCGTGGGTGAGGCTTTCGCCAAGGCCGCCGAGAAGCTTGGTCTTGAAGTGGTGGACAAGGAAAGCTCCTCCTCCGCCGACGACACCGAGTACTCCGCTCAGCTGCAGAAGATCCAGGCCTCCGGTGCTGAGCTGCTTTACGCTCCGTACTACTACTCCGTGGCTGGTCCGTACATCATCCCGCAAGCTCGTTCCGTGGGCTTCGATGGCTACGTTATGGGCCCTGACGGCTACGACGGCCTCAAGCTCACCGGTGACAAGGCCCAGTACAACAAGACCTACTACACCACCCACTACTCCGCCGACGACAACACCAACTCCAAGGTGCAGGACTTCATCAAGTCCTACAAGTCCAAGAACAACGCCGAGCCGAACACCTTCGCCGCTCTGGGCTACGACACGATCTACATGATCAAGCAGGCCATCGAAAAGGCCAGCAAGAACGCCACCCGTGAGGATGTGCGCAACGCCGTGGCCGGCATGACCTTCGACGGTGTGACCGGTAAGTTCACGATGGACAAGTCCGGCTCCCCGACCAAGTCCGTCATCGTGCTTGAGATGAAGGACGGCAAGCCTGTCTACAACACCACCGTGCAGCCCAAGTGAATCACCGCTGCATGATTCCAATCCATGCGCTCTAGTATGAGCGCGCGATATAGGAGAGTGGCCGGTTTCCCGGCCCTCTCCCTTTCGCGTTTTCATGGCGCATCATCAGACATTCAATAAACGCATCCAACACACAATGAGATTTAGAAAGGGGGAGCAGTGATGGATCAGATCATCATGTTTGTCAGCCAGCTATTCAATGGCCTGAAAATCGGTAGCGTGTACGCACTCGTGGCATTGGGCTACACCATGGTCTACGGCATCATCCGCCTGATCAACTTCGCCCACGGCGATTTCATCATGGTCGGCGCATATGTGCTGATGCTCGCCATTCCCGCCATCGTCGCCATGGGCCTGCCCGCCTGGGTGGCGGTCATTCCCGCCATCCTGGTGTGCGTGGCCGTCGGCGTCATCGTCGAAAAAGCCGCATACAAGCCGGTGCGCGAGAAGGGCAATTCCATGACCGCCCTGATCACCGCCATCGCCATGTCCCTGCTGCTGGAGAACGGCTCTCAGGCCATCTTCGGTGCCGACTTCCAGACAGTCCCGACCATTTTCCACCTGCCGTCCATTGCCTTCGGCAAGCTCAAGCTTTCCGGAGACACACTGCTGACCATCGTCATCGGCCTGGTCATCATGGTGGGCCTGCAGCTGTTCGTCAAGTTCACCAAGCAGGGCAAGGCCATGCGCGCCGTCTCCGAGGACAAGGAGGCCGCCGTGCTCATGGGCGTCAACGTCAACTCCACCATCGCCCTGACCTTCGCCATCGGTTCCGGTCTGGCTGCAGTCGCCTCGCTGATGTACTGCGCCGCCTACCCGCAGGTGTCGCCTATGATGGGTGCCATGTTGGGCTTGAAGGCATTCGTCGCCGCAGTCCTTGGTGGCATCGGCTCCATCCCGGGCGCCATGATCGGTGGTCTTGCCATCGGCCTGATCGAGAGTCTGACCAAGGCATATATCGGCACTGTCACCGGAGGCCTCATCACCTCGGCATTCTCCGATGCCATCGTGTTCGCCATCCTGATCATCGTGCTGCTCGTCAAGCCATCCGGCATTATGGGCAAGAACGAAGGGGAGAAGGTCTGATCGTATGAAGAAGACAATGCTTTCCACCACACAATCCTATGTGGTGTGCTTCCTAGGCATCCTTGCCACATTCGGCATCGTGATGGCTCTGTGCGAATCCGGTCTGGCCGATTCCTATATCAAGGGCATCATGATGACCGCATGCATCGCCATCATCATGACCACGTCCCTGAACCTCACCATCGGTGTGCTTGGCCAGCTGACGCTGGGTTGCTGCGGCTTTGAGGCCATCGGCGCCTATGTAGCCGCACTGGCATCCAAGTACATGGTTGCGGCCGGCATCGGCGTTGACCCCACCGCAAGGTTCCTGGTTACCACGCTGATCGGCGGCATTGTGGCGTGTGTGTTCGGCATCCTGATTGGTATCCCGGCACTGCGACTGCATGGCGATTACTTGGCCATCATCACGCTGGGCTTCGGTGAGATCATTCGTGTGATCATCCAAAACCTCAAGGTTGCCGGCGGCATGGGTCTTGACAAGGGTGCCGCGGGACAGGCCCTGATCGGCATCGAACGCACCGCCAACCTGTACGTCGTGTTCTGGATCATGGTGGTCACCGTGGTTGTGCTCTTCATGTTCGGCCGTTCCCGTTACGGGCGCGCCGTCAAGGCCATTCGCGACGACGAGATCGCTGCGGGCGCTTCCGGACTCAACACCACGTACCTCAAGGTGCTTGTCTTCGCGATTTCTGCATTCTTTGCAGGCATTGCAGGTGGCATCTTCGCCCAGTACATCGGTTCGTTGAACCCCACCATGGCCGGCTGGCTCAACTCCATCAACTACGTGATCATGGTGGTGTTCGGCGGCATGGGTTCGCTCACCGGCTCGATCGTCTCCGCCATCGGCCTGACCATCCTGCCCGAGCTGCTGCGCGCCTTCGCCGACTACCGTATGCTCGCCTACTCGGTGGTGCTGGTGCTCGTCATGATCTTCCGCCCGCAGGGCATCTTCGGATCCTGGGAGTTCTCACTGCCGCGTCTGGTCAACCGCATGCTGTTCCGCGGCGCCGCCGGCAAGGGCGCGAAACCCGCGGCCAGCGCCAAGCAGCATGACCAGTCCGACGACAAGACCGTGAAGGAGGCCTCACGATGAGCGACGCAACCCAGCCCATCCTCAAAGCCGAACATCTCGGCATCACCTTCGGTGGTCTGAAAGCCGTGTCCAACTTCAACATGACCATCAACAAGGGCGAACTCATTGGCCTGATCGGCCCCAACGGCGCCGGCAAGACCACGGTGTTCAACCTGCTGACCGGCGTGTACAAGCCCACCGAAGGCGAGTTCTGGCTGGACGGAACCCGGATGAACGGCAAGAAGACCTATCAGGTCGTGCGTGCCGGCATCGCCCGAACCTTCCAGAACATCCGCCTGTTCAAGCAGCTCACCGTCGAGGAGAACGTGCTCGTCGCCTTCGATGAGTCGTTCACCTACCACATGGGCAGCGCCATCTTCCGCACCCCGGGCTTCTGGAAGCAGGAGAACGAGATGCACGAGAAGGCCATCGACCTGCTGCGCATCTTCAACCTCGAGGGACTGGCCACCACCCAGGCGGCCAACCTGCCGTACGGCCAGCAGCGCAAGCTCGAGATCGCACGCGCCCTGGCCACCGGCATGAAACTGCTGCTGCTCGACGAGCCGGCCGCCGGCATGAACCCCACCGAAACCGAGGATCTGCTGCACTGTATCAACACGATCCGCGACCGTTTCGGTATCGCCATCCTGCTCATCGAACATGACATGAGCCTGGTGATGAGCGTATGCCAGCGCATCCAGGTGCTGGACTATGGCCGCACCATCGCATCCGGCACGCCGGAGGAGATCGCCAACAACCCGCAGGTCATCTCCGCCTACTTGGGCAGCGACAACAACGATGACGCGGACGGCGATTCCACCACCAAGGCGGAACCGGAGCCAAGCATTGCCAAGACACTGACGGAAGGAGCGCGCTGATGCTGGAAATCAAGGATCTATGCGTTTCCTATGGCGCGATCGACGCGGTCAAGGGCATTAGCCTCAAGGTGAACGACGGCGAGATCGTCTCCCTGATCGGAGCCAACGGCGCCGGCAAGACCACCACCCTGCACACCATCACCGGTCTGGTGCCTGCCAAATCCGGCAGCATTACCTATGATGGCCACGATCTGCTCAAAACGCATGCGAACAAGATCGTCACGCTGGGCATGGCCCATGTGCCGGAAGGCCGCCACGTGTTCACCCGCATGAGCGTGCAGGAGAACCTAGAGATGGGCGCGTTCAGTCTCAAAGACCAGTCCAGTCTGGGTAAGGATCTTGAGATGGTGTTCGACTACTTCCCGCGTTTGAAGGAACGTCGCCGCCAGCTGGCCGGCACGCTTTCCGGCGGTGAGCAGCAGATGGTGGCCATGGGCCGCGCCCTGATGAGCCATCCGAAGACCATCCTCATGGATGAGCCGTCGATGGGTCTGTCCCCGCTGCTGGTCAAGGAGATCTTCGACATCATCGTCACGCTGCGCAAGCGTGGCATCACCGTGCTGCTCGTGGAGCAGAACGCGAAGATGGCCCTGTCCATCGCGGATCGCGCCTACGTGCTCGAGACCGGCAAGATCACCATGGAGGGCAAGGCCTCCGACCTGCTGCACGACGAGAAGGTGCGCAAGGCGTACCTCGGCGCGTGACGTCTCACATTACTATGCTCCCGCTGGCGGGAGCTACCTCACGAAGTGAGGCTGAGGGTGGTTATCGGAGATTTCCGGCAACCACCCTCAGTCAGCTCCGCTGACAGCTCGCCAGCGGGAGCATTCATATATCACTGCGCGTAATACTGTAGCGCGGAAGCATCCTTATCCGTAATCTCGCGAATCGGACGGGCCGGATTACCCACGGCCACGGTGTGCGGCGGAATATCGCGCGTCACCACCGAGCCGGCACCGATCACGCAACCCTCGCCGATCGTCACGCCGCCGATTACCGTCACATTGCCGCCAAACCAGCAGTTCGAGCCGATGACAATCGGCTTGCCATACTCGCAGTCGTATGCGGAACCATCAGGTGCCTGCCTCACGTTACGATCCTGCCAACGCAACGGATGCATCGGTGGCAGCAGCGAAACGTTCGGGCCGAACAGCACGTCGTCGCCAATCGTCACCGGGCAACAATCCAGCACAGTGAAGTTGAAGTTGGCGAACACGCGCTCTCCGATGGTGATGTTGCAGCCATAGTCGAAGAAAATCGGCCCCATCACGTCAAGGCCGGCACCGTGGCCGGGCAGCAGCTCATCGAGAATCGCGGCACGGGCGGCATGATCGGTACGCGACGCGGCGTTGAAGCGCGCGCACAGGTCGCCGGCCTTCTCGCGCAGGGCATTCAATTCAGGGTCTACCGAATTGTACAGTTTGCCGGCGAGCATCTCCTCGCGCTCGCTGGCGCGCGGCATACGCAGTTCGACGGGAGGCATGGTGGTGGATTCAGCATTGATTTCGCTCATTGAACACTCCTGTAATTTCGCGAAAGAGCATGGATGGACTCATTGTATCTACGGTCTGTGCGTGTGGGGCGAATCGGAAAACGGCAGTACGGCAAACGAGCGATGATGAACTATGCAAGTCGGGGCGCAATGGTGCAATGGTAGATTGTGAATACACAAGCGAACGGAGGTGGCGTGAGCGTGGAAGGCGGAACAACGCTGAAAGTCACGGATGAATCGCTGGCACAGGCGGCGCGTGTCATCCGGGATGGTGGATTGGTCGTCATTCCAACGGATACGGTATATGGAGTGGCGTGCGATCCGCGTAATAAGGCCGCTATCGACCGTATCTACCGGCTCAAGCGTCGCCCGCGCTATAAGGCGTTGCAGGTACTGCTCGCATCCACCGACCAGCTTGATGAACTCGGTCTAGACCTGCCGTCTCCACTGAATCGTTTGTCGGCGGCGTTCCTGCCCGGCGCGTTCTCGCCGATTGCCGTAGCCCGGCCCGACTGCACGTTGGAGACTTTGGCCGACACCGCCGATGGTCGCCCCGGCACGCAAGGCATCCGCATCCCCAATTCGGCGCTGTGCCTCGCGATTCTCAAGGCCACTGGTCCGCTGGCCGCGTCCAGCGCCAACCGTTCCGGCGACGAAAGCGCGCAGACCGTCCAGGAGGCGGTTGACGCGTTCGGCAGCGAAGTCGACCTGTATCTGGACGGCGGTCCCACCCAAGGCCATGTCTCCAGCACCGTCGTCAAAGCCGACCCGTACGCGCGCGACGGCATCGAGATCCTGCGTGAAGGCGTCATCGCCCAAAACGTGATTCGCAAGGCCCTCCACCTCAACGGCGGTGGACTCGGCGCATGAGAATCTACCTACTGATTGCCGCCATCGCCGGTGGCGTCACCTGGCTGGTGACTCCGCTGATTCGCCACGTCGCCATCGAAATCGGTGCGGTTGGCGAGGTGCGTGCCCGAGACGTGCACACCATTCCCACGCCGCGCATGGGCGGCCTTGGCATGCTGATCGGTTTTGCCGTGGCTACCGTATTCGCCAGTCGGCTGCCTTTTCTCTCGGGATTGTTCAACGGCAATTACCAGATGTGGGTGATTCTTGCCGGCGGCATCATGATCAGTCTGCTGGGCATGGCCGATGACCTGTGGGATCTCGATTGGATGCTGAAACTTGCCGGTCAGCTGCTGATTTCCGTATTCGTGGCTTGGGGCGGATTGCAGATCATCTCACTGCCTTTGGGCGGTTCGCTGATTACCGCCTCGCCGAGTCTGTCCATGGCGATCACCGCATTCCTGATCGTCGCCTCGATTAACGCGGTCAATTTCGTTGATGGCCTCGATGGCCTGGCGGCCGGTATCGTGGCGATTGGTGGCATAGCGTTCGCCGCCTATTCGTATATCATCGCCCGGTCTTCCCCGAGTTATGCTTCGTTGGCCACGCTGATCGACGTGATGATGGTGGGTATCTGCGTGGGCTTCCTGCTGCATAATTGGCATCCCGCCAAACTGTTCATGGGTGATTCCGGTTCGATGCTGCTTGGCTATCTCATCACCTGCGCTTCGATTGTGATGACCGGACGTCTTGACCCGGCCTCGATTCATGCCAGCATCTATCTGCCGGTGTTCATGCCAATTCTGCTGCCGATTCTGGTGTTGTTCCTGCCTGTGCTCGACATGTGTCTGGCGATTGTGCGGCGTTTGGCCAAAGGCCAGTCGCCCATGCATCCGGACCGTATGCACCTGCACCATCGCATGCTGAAGATCGGGCATTCGGTGCGTGGCGCTGTGCTGATCCTGTGGGGATGGGCCGCGCTGATCGCATTCGGTTCGCTGACGATTCTGTTCTTCAAAGCGCAGCATGTGGCCGTGGGCATGCCCATCGCCGTGGTGGTGCTGACCATAGCCACGATGTACCCCTATCTGCGGCATCGTATTCCCGAGATCCAAGCCGAGAACCTGACGCTCGAATCCGCACGCAAGAACGCGCAGCATGCTACGGTTAAGTCGCAGTCTGCAGTAGGGGAGAGCCGGGATTCGATTGGCTCTCAGGCAGCGGATTCGATGACTGATTCGCCTGCGGATTCGCGGGACTCGCAGGCGGGTGAGGTGCAGGACCCGGCAGCGGATAAGTGAGCGCTCACAAGCGTGTGTCGTGAAGGTCAGCGCGTGTTCATATAGTGTTTGTATGGCTACAAACCTCGATGAATTGAACGCCCAATCGGCGTATGCTCCCCTTCCTCCGATTTTCGCCAAGCTCGGCCTTGCTTATGATGATGTGTTGCTGCTGCCGAACGAGACGGATGTCATTCCCTCCGAAGTGGACACCAGCACTCATCTGACTCGCAAGATCGTGATGAAGGCCCCGGTCCTCTCCGCTGCCATGGATACCGTGACCGAGTCCGAGATGGCCATCGCCATGGCTCGTAACGGTGGTATCGGTGTGCTGCACCGCAATCTGTCCATCGACGACCAGGCCGCTCAGGTCGATGTGGTCAAGCGTTCCGAGTCCGGTATGATCACCGACCCGCTGACCGTCAACCCCGAGGTCACTCTGGCCGACCTCGACAAGCTGTGCGGCAAGTTCCACATCTCCGGTCTGCCGGTTGTGGACAAGGAAAACAAGCTCGTCGGCATCATCACCAACCGTGATATGCGCTTCATCGCCTCCGAGGATTACGACACCCTGAAGGTTAAGGATGTCATGACCAAGGAGAACCTGGTCACTGGCCCGTCCAACATTTCCAAGGACGACGCTCACCGTCTGCTCGCCCAGCACAAGGTTGAGAAGCTGCCGCTCGTTGACGAGGAAGGCCACCTGACCGGCCTGATCACCGTCAAGGACTTCGTCAAGACCGAGCAGTACCCGGACGCCACCAAGGATGAGCAGGGTCGTCTGCGCGTGGCCGCCGGCGTCGGCTTCCTCGGCGACGCCTGGCAGCGTGCCTCCGCTCTGATGGAGGCTGGCGTGGACGTGCTCGTGGTCGACACCGCCAACGGTGAGGCCCGTCTGGCACTCGACATGATTTCCCGCCTGAAGCACGACTCCGCCTTCGACGGCGTGCAGATCATCGGCGGCAACGTCGGCACCCGCTCCGGTGCTCAGGCCATGATTGAGGCTGGCGCGGACGCCGTCAAGGTCGGTATTGGCCCCGGCTCTATCTGCACCACCCGTATCGTTGCCGGTGTCGGTGTCCCGCAGCTCACCGCCGTGTACGAGGCTGCCCAGGCCTGCCGTGCCGCTGGCGTGCCCTGCATCGCCGACGGTGGCATCCACTACTCCGGTGACATCGCCAAGGCCCTCGTGGCTGGCGCTTCCTCCGTGATGCTCGGCGGCACGCTCGCTGGCTGTGAGGAAGCCCCGGGCGAGAAGGTGCTCCTGCACGGCAAGCAGTACAAGCTGTACCGTGGCATGGGCTCCCTCGGTGCCATGGCCCCGCGCGGCAAGAAGTCCTACTCCAAGGACCGCTACTTCCAGGCCGACGTGACCTCCAGCGACAAGGTCGTGCCGGAAGGCGTGGAAGGCGAAGTGCCGTACCGCGGACCGCTGAACGCCGTGCTCTACCAGATGCTCGGTGGCCTGCACCAGTCCATGTTCTACATCGGCGCCCACAACATCGCCGAGATGCCGGAGCGTGGCAAGTTCATCCGCATCACCGACGCCGGTCTGCGCGAATCGCACCCGCACGATATCGTGATGACCACCGAAGCCCCGAACTACTCCGGCTTCCACAACAACTGATCGGTTGATGCCCGCTAGCTTGCGCTAGTTAGGGGTTGATTCCTTGTGAAAAGGGTCTGCTTATGCAGGCCCTTTTCGCGTATGTGGCTCGAGATAGCTTGTATGCGCTGGGGTATAGTCTGAACTGTTCTTGTAATAACGGGTGACATGACGAAAAGAGGCTTACCATGGTCGACAGCCATGATGCAGAAACTTACAGCGCAAAGGATTCGCGCCTGATTTGGATTGACTGCGAAATGACGGGCTTGGATATCTTCGGCGGCGACGAACTCGTCGAGGTGTCCGTAGTGCCCACTGACTTTGACCTGAATGTGCTGGACGAGGGCGTGGATTACGTCATCAAGCCGTCCGAGAAGGCCGTGAACCATATGAACGATTTCGTGCGCCAGATGCACACCCGTTCCGGCCTGATCAACGAGTGGGAGAATGGCCTGAGCCTGGCCGAGGCCGAGCAGAAGGTCACCGAATACGTGCTGCGCTTCACGCCGGAAGGCGTGCGCCCGCTGCTGGCCGGCAACACCATCGGCTCCGATAAGAAGTTTCTCGACCATTACATGCCGAACCTCATGAGCCACCTGCATTACCGCAGCGTGGATGTGAGCACATTCAAGGAGCTCGCCCGCCGCTGGTACCCGGCCGTGTACGAGAACCGCCCGCCAAAGAACGGTGGCCATCGTGCTCTCGCAGACATCATCGAGTCCTTGGACGAGCTGCGCTACTACCGTAAGGCGTTTATGGCTCCCGCCCCCGGCCCGGACGATGCCGCATCCAAGGCCATCGCCGCCGACATCGTAGCCACCAGCATCCTCAATAAGTAGTCCGCCGTACTTGGCTCCCCTCCCTGAGGGGAGTCTAGAGAGGTTGATATGCGCCAAACCGAAGCCCTGGCCATTCTGAACGCCGGCGCGAACGTGTTCCTGACCGGTGCGCCCGGTGCCGGTAAGACCTATGTCTTGAACGAGTTCATCCGCCAGGCTCGGGCCGACGGCGCCAGTGTAGCAGTCACCGCGTCCACAGGCATCGCCTCCACGCATATCAACGGCCAAACCATTCATTCGTGGAGCGGCGTCGGCGTGGCCACCGCCCTGAGCGCCAGCCTGCTCAAACTCATCAAATCCCGGCGCAAACGCAAGATTCAGGCCACGGACATCCTCGTCATTGACGAGGTTTCCATGCTGCACGCTTGGCTGTTCGACATGGTCGACCAAGTCTGCCGCGAAGTACGCCGTGATCCACGCCCGTTCGGTGGCATCCAGGTTGTCTTGTCCGGCGACTTCTTCCAGCTGCCGCCGGTTTCGGTGTCCGGGCGCAACCGCGACCTCATCGCCCCCACGCCCGAATTCATCGCCAGTCGCGAACGGTATGCCCGTGCCGGCTTGAACCCCGAAGGCTTCATCACCGAATCGCTGGTATGGCCCGAACTCAACCCGGTGATCTGCTATCTGACCGAACAGCACCGTCAGGATACCGGCGAACTGCTGACCGTGCTCACCGACATTCGCGAAGGCGACGTGACCCAGTCCGACCGTGACGTGCTCGTCACTCGTCTGGGCAAACTGCCCGAGCCCGGCCAGGTCGCCGTCCACCTGTTCCCGGTGAACCGGCAGGCCGACAATCTCAACGACATGCGCCTGAACCAGATCATGCTTGATCCACACGAGTTCCACGCCGAGACAGCAGGCCCTGCCAACCTGGTCGACCGACTCAAAAAGAACATGTTGGCCCCCGAGCGATTGATACTCAAGGAAGGCGCGGCTGTCATGGCCCTGCGCAACGACACCGATCGCCAGTACGTCAACGGCTCGCTCGGCACCGTGCGTGGCTTCGCACAGGAGAACAAGGGCGGCTGGCCGATCGTGGAATTCGAGAACGGCAACATCGTCACCATGAAACAGGCCACATGGGAGATGATGGACGGCGACACCGTGCTCGCCTCCGTCTCCCAGGTGCCGTTGCGCTGCGCGTGGGGCATCACCATCCACAAGTCGCAAGGCATGACGCTTGACCGTGCGGTCATGGACCTGAAGCGCACTTTCGCGCCAGGCATGGGATATGTGGCGCTGTCCCGAGTCGAATCGTTGGGCGGCCTCTATTTGGCCGGCGTCAACGAACGCATGTTCCTCGTCTCGCCCGATGCCGTGGTGCTCGACGGCGACCTGCGCGAAGCCTCGGCCGCGGCCTCCGACCAGTTGGCCGATGAAGGTGCAAGCGCGTTCAAACCTGTTGAGCCGGACGAATTCGGTGCCAATTCCGATGATGACTTCGCCCAGGACGCGTTATTCTGATCTTTAGAAGCGCTCCGTAGCGGCTACCATGGAATAAGAGGTGGTAGTTATGGTGCTATCTGAGATATTTCGTGGAAACAATGAGGTTCGCGAGGCCGCCCGAGCCGGTGTGCAAATCGATACGGTCAGTGTGGCTAGTGCGTCAGATGCAGCAAGCGCGGCAGACGGCAGCGGCAAAATCACTGGCGCAATACGTCCGTCAGCGGTGGCCGGTTCGTTTTATCCGGCTGACCGCACCGCGCTCAAACAGCTAATCAACCAGCAGCTCGATTACGGCCGAAAGCTTCTGCAACAGTTGGAGCCCACACTTCCAGCGGGGGTGCCGAGGGCGGTAATAGTGCCGCACGCCGGATACATATATTCCGGCACGGCAGCTGCGCTCGCTTACGCGCTCTTGGAGCGTGGGCGGGGGAGCGTGACTCGCGCGGTAATCGTAGGGCCGACTCACCGCGTGGCCGTGCGAGGCGTCGCCTGTTCCACGGCAGCGGCGTTTGAAACGCCGCTGGGCACTGTGCCGGTAGACATTGCAGCCGAGCGTAAGGCTCTGGGCCTGTCTGTCAATGAGCCATTGCGCTCCGGTACACATGCCCGTCCGGGCGCGCCGGCTCCCGCAATGATCGTCAATGGCCCAACCCACGCACAAGAACATGCGGTAGAAGTGCAGATTCCGTTCCTGCAGACCGTGCTCGGCCCAGACCTCACTATCGTGCCGTTGAACGCGGGCGATGCCACGCCACAAGAGGTGGGTGATGTGTTGCGTGCTTTGTGGGGTGGCCCGGAAACCGTCATCGTGATTAGTTCGGATCTCTCGCACTATCATCCGCACGAAGTCGCCCGCGCGTTGGATGACCAGACCATTGCGGACATTGCGGCTTTGCATCTGCCGATTCACCCTCGCCGGGCCTGTGGCGCATACCCGATCAACGGCCTTCTGGATGTGTTAAAAGGCCGCAAGGGCATGAGGCTCTTCGAGCTCGGCTGTTCCACTTCCGGCGACGACGGCGTGGTGGCGCTCGCCGGCCAACCTCGCCCCGCAATGCGAGACGCCGACGAGCCGGTAGTGGGATATGTCTCGTTTGCCGCGTGGGAATCCAAGCCGGAAGCAGATGCTCTAGCCGGTGCAGATGACTTAGGCACATCGGGTACGCCATCCCACGGTGAGGTGCTGCTGAAACTTGCCCGTGCCGCTATCCGGGAACGGCTGCATATCGAGCATCCGACCGCCGCTGATTCGACCGCGTCCATTCTTGCCGCAAACCCGTGGCTGAACGAGTCCGGTGCCTGTTTCGTCACCCTGACCGAGGGTGGCCGGCTACGCGGGTGCATTGGTTCGCTGGTCGCCCACCGCTCGCTCGGCAAGGACGTGGCCGAGCACGCAGTGGATGCCGCCACCCGCGACCCACGTTTCAACCCGGTCACCGCCGCGGAATACCCGTTGCTCAACGTGGAGGTATCCGTCTTGGGCGAGCCCGAGCCGATTACCGTGAACTCCTGTGACGCCGATTCGCGCGGTACCGGCTCGAAGACCGCGACTCTGGCATTGCTGCAATCCGGACCTCAGACCGACGCCGTCAAACGGGACGGCAGCAACGTCGAACGCCCGGTACGTTCGCGCACTGAACTTGAGGAAGTATTACGCCCCGGCAAAGACGGTCTGATTCTCGCCGACCGTCGTGGCCGCAGCGCCACATTCCTGCCACAAGTGTGGGATGAGCTGCCCGATCCGCATGATTTCGTCGCTCACCTGCTCGCCAAAGCCGGTATCCGCCCTTCCTACGACTGGACCGATAGCGAAATCGACTGTCAACGCTACGAGGTGACCGCCTATGCCGAGCACTAACGCAGCAACCATATCTCCTCCCGCTGGCAGGAAGTGGCGCGAAGCGCCGGAGGGTGGTCATCGGGAATCGTACGGTCATGCGGCGTCAGTCACAGATGTTCGTAACCCCGCCATAGCCCGCTGGCAAACGCAATTCCACGACGGTACCAACCGCGCTCGCTGCGAACTATGCCCGCGCCGCTGCGTACTGCGCCCCAGCCAACGCGGCTTCTGTTTCGTGCGCTCGAACCACGACGGCCTCATCGTCTCCGACACCTACGGCCGCAGCTCCGGCTTCGCCGTGGACCCAGTGGAAAAGAAGCCGCTCAACCACTTCCACCCCGGTTCCAGCGTGCTGAGTTTCGGCACGGCTGGCTGCAATTCCGGTTGCCGATTCTGCCAGAATTGGGATATTGCCAAAGCCCGCAGTTTCGACCGGCTCGGCGTGGAAGCCAGTCCGGAGAAAATCGCGCAGGTCGCGGCCGACCGGGGCATCGATTCGGTGGCGTTCACCTATAACGATCCGATCGTGTTCGCCGAATATGCCATCGACACGGCCGAAGCCTGCCGAGCGCTCGGCATCCATCCCATCGCCGTGACTGCCGGATACATGAGCGCCGAAGCCCGGCCCGACTTCTACGCCGCCATGGACGCCGCCAACATCGACCTCAAAGGCTTCACCGAAGAGTTCTATTGGAAAGTGACCGGCACTCATCTGGCCGATGTGCTCGAGACCATCGACTATGCGGTCAACGAGGCACGCACACCAGAAGGCGAACACGTGTGGGTGGAGCTCACCACGCTACTCATCCCTGGATTCAACGATGACGACGCCCAGCTGCATGCTGAATGTACATGGATACGCGAGCACTTGGGTCCGGACGTGCCGCTGCACTTCTCCGCATTCCACCCCAGTTACCGCATGATGGACGTACCGCCTACCCCGCACGAGACTCTGACCCGCGCCCGAGACATCGCCCTCGAAGAGGGACTCAATTATGTGTACACCGGCAACGTGCATGATCGTGAAGGCGATACCACGTATTGCCCAAACCCTGAATGCCGGGCCAAGCTCGTGGAACGCGATTGGTATCGAATCATTGCCAATCGTTTATCTGCCGGATACGGTGGCAATGGGCACTGCCCCGTATGCAGGACTGCTATCGCCGGACGTTGGTAATCTGCCTCAGGTCGCCCGCGCGGTTCACCGCAGATCGCCAATACGCGCGGCGATCGTCCTCATCGATTTGAGGCTCGCCTCATAGCGCGCGGCTGCCACAATCAGAATGATGCCGCCCAAAGCAAGCCACAATGCCGGCCAGCTACGCAGCGTCGGGCGTACTTGCGGCAAACGCACACCCACAATCAGCGCGGCCGCTCCGGACAGGCCGGCGATAAGATCCACCGGGGCATACGGTTGCGGGTTGGTCCATGCAAGACCGAGGAGTATTACGCCGGCAAGAATGGTGGCGCATGTCTCAATAACCTGTGATGCGGTCAGACGTCCCGACGAACGCCCGAATCGCTCTTGCGCGACTGATGGTTGGTTCGGCTGGGCCATTGCCGGATTCGGGTAGGGGCAGGGAGAAGCATAGGCCCGGCCCGGCTGTTACGGTTGATACGGGCAGGCCGCTTGTTCCGGGACCGACATAGGCGATTGCGCAAACGGTGGCATGGCCATTGGCTGTTGCGATACCGCTTGTTGTGGAACTGCCGTTGGGAATTGCGGGGCTGCAGCAGAAAATTGCGGGGCCCATGCTGGGGCCGGTTGATACACCGGCTGCTCCGAGGATTCCGGCTGATTCCCCTGTTGCTCGGTTGGCTGCGTCATCGTGCCCTTCTACCCTTCTAGCCGTCATTGTTGCACGAGTGAGTCCGAATGCCAAGATGAAGGTCGGAATAGTGCGAATAGCAGGCGGGCTTGTCGGTTCACGCGAATATCTTGGAACACATGACTTCCAATACCCTTCGTATGTCAACCATGTTCCTGCGCACCCTGCGCGAGGACCCCGCTGATGCCGATGTCGATTCGGCCAAGCTGCTGCAGCGCGCCGGCTATATCCGCAAGGCCGCACCCGGTATCTGGACCTGGCTGCCGCTCGGTCTGCGCGTGCTGAACAAGATCGAGGCCATCATCCGCGAGGAGATCAACGGCATCGGCGCCCAGGAAGTGCACTTCCCAGCCCTGCTGCCGCGCGAACCCTACGAGGCCACCCATCGCTGGGAGGAGTACGGCGATAACATTTTCCGTTTGAAGGATCGCCACGAGGCCGATTACCTGCTGGCCCCCACCCACGAGGAGATGTTCACCCTTCTGGTCAAGGACATGTACTCCTCTTACAAGGACCTGCCCGTCACCCTGTACCAGATCCAGACCAAGTACCGCGACGAGTTCCGTCCGCGCGCCGGCCTGATCCGTGGTCGTGAATTCGTCATGAAGGACGCCTACTCCTTCACCATCGATGAAGAAGGCATGCGCAAGGCCTACTATGACGAGCGCGGCGCTTACGAGCGTATCTTCCAGCGTCTTGACCTGAAGTACGTACCTGTGTTCGCCATGTCCGGCCCGATGGGCGGCTCCGCATCCGAGGAGTTCCTGGCTCCGATGCCGATCGGCGAAGATACCTTCGCGCTGGCACCTTCCGGCAAGGCATGGAATGTGGAGGCCCTGAGCACTCCGGAACTACCGGAAATCGATGCTTCCACCACTCCCGCCGCTTCCAAGGAAGCCACCCCGGATGCCAAGACCATCGACAACATGATCGAGCGTGCCAACGCCGACCACCCGCGTACTGATGGCCGTGAATGGCAGGCTTCCGACATCCTCAAGAACGTGGTGATCACCGTCAAGCACCCTGAGGATGAAGAGCATGACGAGCCGTGGCGTGAAGTGATTGTCGTCGGCGTGCCCGGCGACCGTACGGTGGATATGAAGCGACTGGAAGCCCAGTTCGCGCCCGCCGAACTTGAGGAAGCCACTGAGGAAGACCTGAAGCAGCACCCTGAACTGGTGCCCGGCTACATCGGACCGATGGTGCTTGGCCCGCAGGCCGAGGCTGCTGGCGTGAAGAACCCGGTTCGCTACCTGATCGACGCGCACGTGGTCAAGGGTTCCGCTTGGTTCACTGGTGCCGATGAGAACGAGGTCGACTACTACAACCTGGTGTACGGCCGTGACTTCAAGGCCGACGGCGTGGTGGAAGCCGTTGAGGTTCGCCACGGCGACATGAGCCCGGACGGTTCCGGTCCGTTGAGCTTCGAGCGTGGTGTGGAAATCGGTCAGGTGTTCCAGCTGGGTCTCAAGTACTCCAAGGCACTGGACCTGAAGGTGCTCGACCAGAACGGCAAGGCCGTGCCGGTGTGGATGGGCTGCTATGGCATCGGTGTTTCCCGCGTGCTGGCCTGCATCGCCGAAACACACCACGACGAAGCCGGCTTGGCTTGGCCGTCCGTGATTGCCCCGGCTGCCGTGCACGTGGTGGCCACCGGCAAGGACGCCGTGGCGTTTGAAGGTGCCGAGAAGCTGGTCGCCGAGCTTGAGGCCAAGGGCCTTGAGGTTATTTACGATGACCGCAAGAAGGTGTCTCCGGGCGTCAAGTTCAAGGATGCCGAGCTGATCGGCGTGCCGCTGGTCGCCGTGGTCGGCCGCGATTACGTCAACGACGGCACCATCGAACTGCGCGACCGCAACGGCGAAAACAAGGTCGCCGTGCCCGCCGCCGAAGCCGCCGACGCGCTTGCCGAGCGCTTCGCCGCCCTCAACTGAGGCCCACTTACTCAGCCTCGGCGTTAATCGCATCAAGCGCCATTCTGCCCAGTCGCAGAATGGCGCTTTGCTGTGGATAACCGAAACTTATCCACATTCTTAAAAATTCAACTGCGTCACAGTATCCACATTTGCCAGTTGCCCTTGTGCACTTCAAACGTCATGCCTCACAGTGGAGGTACCGCTGGGGCGTGCAAGCCGGCAATGAAGCCGGAGACAGGCTCCGGCGGTCCACATCCAAACAACAGGCCAGCAGGCCGAGGAAAGGACCGATCATGGCAAATCAACAAGCAGCAGTGACCGTCACCGGCTTTGTGGCCGGTGATCCGACACTAGGCGGAACCGAGAGCTTCCGCGTGCTGACATTCCGTATGGGCAGCACTCGCAGTCGACTCAACCCGACTACCAGACAATGGGAGGATTACGGAACCGCATGGGTGGGCGTCAAAGCGTTCCGTGCTTTGGCCGTGAACGCCGCCAGTTCGGTTCGCCGCGGTGACCGCATCATTGTGGTCGGCTCACTCATTACCGAGCAGTGGACCAATGAGCAAGGCGAACCGCGCAGTAGAACCGTTCTCGAAGCCACCAACATTGGGCATGACCTGACCTTCGGCACCACGTCGCTGATCAAGCCACAGCGTGCCGGTAATGGTAACGGAGGCAATGGTGCCGGCGGTAACGGCAATGCCAACGGTGCCGCCGAAGGTATGGATGGCGGAAACGGGCAACGAACAGCATCGTCGCCGTACGTTAGGCCAACGCAATATGGCGCGGGCGGTGCCGCATCCGGTGTGGGTATTGACCCGTATGCGACCTCGTCGGAATCTGGCCCCGTCGAATTTGGGGTCACCTCCGATTCCGGCCAATCGCCGTCGCCATCAACCGAGTCCGCGGCCGTGGCCGATGCCGTCATGTCGCAACCGGACGCCGGCGCCAATCAACCACAGCCCGTGGCCCAACAAACCTACGTCGACGGTTTCGCCGAATCTTCCAATCCCAGTGATTCCGAATTCTGAGTGCCAACCATACATCATGAAAAACCGCTGTGTTCGCCTGTAATCGAGGCAAACACAGCGGTTTTCCTTTACATAACGGGGATTACCAAATACGCACACGGTCCTTGGGCGCGAGCCACATGGCGTCGCCTTCGGTCACGCCAAAGGCATCGTAGAAGAGGTCCACGTTGCTGGCGATGCCGTTGGTGCGGAATTCGGCCGGAGAATGCGGGTCGATCTGCAGGTACTGTTCGGCCAGCTCGTCGCGGTTCTTGGTGCGCCAGATGGAGGCGTAGCTCAGGAAGAAGCGCTGCAGGCCGGTGAATCCGTCCATTTCGGGGGCGGTATCGAGCAGTGCCTTGATGGCGGCGGGGGAGCCGTCTTCTTTGGCGTCGGACTTACCTGCCGCCTTGCCGAGCGCGAATGCATACGCCTTGAGCGCGATGTTCACGCCGCCCAAATCGCCGATATTCTCGCCGATGGTCAGCGCGCCGTTCACGTGCGGTGCCTTATCGGGATCGTCAGCGTACTTCTCGGCCAGCTGTAGCGGCACAAAGCTGTTGTACTGGGCGATCAATGCGCCGGTACGGGCCTCGAAGTTCTTGCGATCCTCGTCGGTCCACCAGTTGTTGAGCTTGCCGTCGCCGTCGTACTGCGAACCCTGATCGTCGAAGCCATGGCCGATCTCGTGGCCGATCACTGCGCCGATGCCGCCATAATTCGCCGCATCCTCGGCCTTCGGGTCGAAGAACGGGGGCTGCAGAATCGCGGCCGGGAACACGATGACGTTCATGCTCGGCTCGTAGTAGGCGTTCACCGTCTGCGGATTCATCAGCCATTCGTCCTTGTCGACCGACTTGCCGACCTTGGCCAGCTGATAGCCGGTCTCGTACAGGTTCGCGGCCTTGGCGTTCTCGGCGGGCAGCGCATCCGCGGAAACACTCAGCGCCGAATAATCGCGCCAGTGGTTGGTGTAGCCGATCTTCGGCGTGAACTTGGAGATCTTCTCCAGAGCCTTGGCCTTGGTGTCCTCGCCCAGCCAATCGGAATTGGTGATGGACACGCGGTAGGCGTCAATCAGATTGGCGACCAGCTCTTCCATGCGGCGCTTCGAGCTTTCGGGGAAGTGCAGGCGCACGTATTCGCGGCCCACATCTTCACCACAAATGCCGTTGACCAGGCTCACCGCGCGCTTCCAACGATCGCGCTGCTTCTTGGCACCGGAGAGCACCTTGCCGTAGAAGTCAAAGTTGGTGGTGTCGAAGTCGCGAGACAGGGAGGAGGCGAAGCCCAGAATCATGTGAACACGGGCCCACAGCTTAAGGTCGGCCAGATCGGCCTCGGCCCAGAACGCATCAAGACCAGTGAGGAAGCTCGGCTCGTGCACAATGACGCGCGCGAACACAGACTTGAAATCGATCGGCTGAGCCTTGGCGGCTTCGGTGGCGTCATAAGCGGTCTGCCAAGCGTCGATCCAAGAACCGAGATCGAAGTTTTTCAGCGTGGCGGCCAGATCGGCGTAATCGGTGGGGTTGTAGGTCTTCACCGAGTCGCGCGTGGCCACATTGTCCCAATGGTTGGCGGCGATCTTGGTTTCCACGGCAAGGAAGTGGCGGGCCATGCCGAGCGCGGCTTCGCTGGGAACCGTGGCGGGAGCGTTGCTCTCGTCATCGCCGGTGTTGGACGGCAGCTCATCGCCACCGTTGGACTCGGCGGCGGGCGCGTATCCGGCGTTCACCAGCTGGGTGGCGACCATCGCCACGTATGCTTCGCGCACGGGAGCGTAGTGGTCCTCGCGATAGTAGGCTTCATCCGGCAGGCAAAGGCCGGCCTGCTCAAGGTGGGCGATGTTGCGGTCCGGGTCGCCCGGGTCGCCGTAAACGGCCAAGCCGAACAGATCGGGGCCGCCGGCTGGGTTGATCGTGCCGAGCACGCGCGTGAGTGCGGCCTTGTCGATGGCGGAATCGATGAGGTCAAGCTCGTCGCGGATTGGGTCAAGCCCGGCGGCCTCTATGGCGTCGGTGTTGAGGAATGAGCGGTACAGGGCCTCAGACTTGACAGCCGGGCAGTCGTCGGCGTCGAGGATGTCGCGTACTTGGTTTTCGGCGTCTTCGGCAAGCTTGTCGAAGGAGCCGTAGCGCGAACGATCGTCGGGCAATCGGTAGGTGTCGATCCATGGGCCATTCACGTAGCGGAACAGGTCGTTGGTCGGCTTGATGACGGAGGAGAACGATGCCGGGTCGATGCCCGACGTCAGCGTTTCGGTTTCGTTGGTCATGGCCCTAAGCCTAATCGCGGCGGGGGAGAAGCGTTGATGGTGCAGATATTGCGTTATGGGCATTGCGCTGTCAGTGAACTAGACAGATTGCCTAATTGTGGTGATGGTTCAAATTAGACAACTTGTCTATCATAGTATGTGGAATCTGAACATGGACCTTGAGCTAAGGAGTTACGATGAGCAATCCGAACGAGGACCAGTGGAATGGCCAGACGGGCCAGCCCAACCAGAGCCAGCCGAACCAGCCGAATCCGGCGGGTCAACCGGGCCAACCGCAGTATGGTGCGTATGACAGCAATCATGGCGGCCAATATCCTCCGCAAGGTGCGCCGGGAGCGCAAGACACTCAGAATCAGCATGCGCAGAACGGCCAGCCACAAGGCGAACCGAACCAGAACCCGTACTACGGCCCGTACGCCTACAATCCGAACTATGGCCCGAACGGCCAGCCGGCATGGGGGCCGGACGGTCGGCGGTATCAGGCGGACGGCCAATCGAATAGCCAAGCGGACGGGCAGCCGAATGGTCCATGGGGCGATCAAAGTCAACCCGGCTGGCAGCAGACCAACTGGTATGTCGGCAATTTCAGTCCATTCCGCCTGATCGAGGAATGGCTGCCGGAAAAAGCCAAGACCAAGATTCGCATCATTTACGGCGTGGTGGGCGTGGCCGCCATCGCCTTGGGCGCTGCGCTGTTGCTGGTGCCGAACAAGACGCTGGCTTTGGCCGCATTGTTGCTCGGCGTGTATTTCGTGATTTCCGGCGTGGTGCGCATCGTCAGCGCTCTCGTGGAGCCGGGTCTGCCGGGCGGCTGGCGTGTGCTGGACGTGTTCGTCGGCATTCTGCTGACCTTTGGCGGCGTGGTGGTTGTGCGCAACTACGGCATGACCGGTCAGACGCTGGCATTACTCATTACTTTGATGGTCGGTTTCGGATGGATTATGGAAGGCGTGCTGTCGCTGGTTGAATCGTGGCGTATCCCGCATTCCGGCTGGGCCATCGCCTATGCCATCATCTCGATTATCGCCGGCTTCGTGGTGCTGATGAGCCCGCTGAGCTCCGCCGTATTCATGATTATCTTCGGCGGATGCGCCATGGTGGTGATGGGGATTACTTCAGTGATTCGCGCGTTCACTTTCGGCAAGCGTCGCAAGTAATCTCACGCTTCATGCAACCAGTCCCCAGACAATCAATCCAAAGCGCCCGTGCAGGCTATGTGCTGCCGGGCGCTTTTTCTCGGCCTTGGCTATTAATGGGCTGCGAGTGGATTTCAGGTAGGCTTCTGGCGGTTGACCTCGGGCTGGTCTAGAGTTGAGAACAAGTCTCAACAAGGTAGAAAGAATCTCATGATCGAACTGAAAACCCCTCGTGAAATCGAGGAAATGAAGCCGGCTGGTCGTTTTGTCGGCGGCATTCTGAAGGAACTGCAGGAGACCACCAAAGTTGGTACCAACCTGCTCGAAATCGACGAGTTCGTCCACAAGAAGATCGTGGACCGCAAGGGCGCCGAATCCTGCTATGTTGACTACGCTCCTGACTTCGGCACCGGCCCGTTCGCCCACTACATCTGCACCTCCGTCAACGACGCCGTGCTGCACGGCGTGCCGTACGACTACAGCCTGAAGGACGGCGACCTCGTCTCCCTCGATCTCGCCATCTCTGTGGACGGCTGGGTGGCCGATTCCGCCGTCAGCTTCGTGGTCGGCAAAGACCCGGACCCCGAAGACCTGCGCATCATCAAGTGCACTGAGGAAGCGCTCGCCGCCGCCATCGACGTGGCCAAGCCCGGCAACCGTCTCGGCGACATCTCCAACACCATCGGCGACGTCGCGCGCGAATACGGCTACCCGATCAACCTCGAGTTCGGCGGTCACGGCGTGGGCCACATCATGCACGGCGACCCGCACGTGCCGAACGACGGCCGCGCCCACCACGGCTACAAGCTGCGCGAAGGCCTGGTCATCGCCATCGAACCGTGGTTCCTCAAGACCACCGACGAGATCTTCCAGGATCCGAAGGACGGCTGGACCCTGCGTGCCTCCGACGGCTCGCGCGGCGCCCACTCCGAGCACACCATCGCCATCACCGAGAACGGCCCGATCGTCTTCACCGATCGCACCAACCTCTGATCGGCGTTTGGCGTATGGTAGGTGCCTGATTGGCCTGTGATGGGCGATCAGCGTCTCATTAGCCGTCCGTCTGTTCGCGGTTTTCCCGCGAATTCGAGACGTAACAAGCCGAAGTGCGTTTGCTTTGATAGCATGAGCGCACTTCGGCTTTCGTGTATCGACCGGCATTCGCCAGCGGTAACACAGAAGACATAGAGTACCGAACACTAGTGTTCGCGAACGCGTGAACGTTAATGTTTGGGGTAAGTGGTTCATGAAGAGGAAGGTGCGCGAATGGCAACGGCACAACTTGATGTCGATTCGAACAAGTTCAACCTGCCCGTGGTTAAGGCTAGTGCAGGGCCGGATGGCATCGTCGTTTCCAAACTGCGCAACGATGGCTGGGTAACGCTTGATCCCGGATTCCTCACCACCGCGCAGTGCGAATCGAAAATCACCTACATCGACGGCAAGCATTCGATTTTGCGCTACTGCGGTTACCCCATCGAGCAACTGTGCGAGAACTCCGATTTTCTGGAGGTGGCGTGGCTGCTGCGCCACGGCGAGCTGCCGAGCAGGGCTGAGTATGAGCAGTTCTGTGCGGACATCAATCACAAGACGATGGTTGGCGAAGACTTCCGTACCTTCATGGGTTCGTTCCCGCGCTCCGCTCACCCGATGAGCGTGCTTGCCTCCGCCATCAATGCGCTGGCCACGTTCTACCCGGACACCACCGATATTTCTGACAACGACCAGCTTGATGAGGCCGCCAAGATCATCATGGCCAAGGCCCGTACGATTGTGTCGTACATCTTCCGCCGTCGTCGCGATGAGCCGATGCTGTACCCCGATTACGCGCGCGGCTATGTGGACGACTTCCTGCGCATGTGCTTCGCTGTGCCGTACGAGCCGTTTGAATCCGACCCGCTGTATGTGCATGCTTTGGGTCGTTTGTTGATTATTCATGCCGACCATGAGCAGAACTGCTCGACCTCGGTGGTGCGTATCGCCGGTTCCGCCCACGCTAACCTGTATTCGGCGGTGGCCGCTGGCGTCAATGCGCTGTCCGGTCCGTTGCATGGTGGTGCGAATGAGGCCGTACTGCGCCAATTGAAGGCGATTCGTGATTCCGGCAAGTCTGTGGCCGAGTTCGTGCGTGATGCCAAGGAGAATGGCCAGAAGATTTCCGGCCTTGGCCACCGTGTATACAAGTCGTATGATCCGCGCGCGGCGATTGCCAGGAAGTATCTGGAAAAGATCATGGAGCGCGAAGATACGCAGAAGCTGCCGTCTGACGAGCGCGCGCTGTTCGCCGTGGCCACCGAGCTTGAAGATATTGCGCTGAATGACGAATATTTCGTATCGCGCAACCTGTATCCGAACGTCGACTTCTACACGGGCTTGATTTATCGGGCGATCGGCTTCGATCCGGCCATGTTCACCACGTTGTTCGCGCTGGGCCGCATTCCCGGTTGGATTGCGCAGTACCGTGAGATGTTGGCCGACCCGAATACCAAGATCGGCCGTCCACGCCAGGTCTACACCGGTCCGGTCGAGCGCGATTTCGTGCCGATGGACGAGCGGTGATTGTTGGTTTGAGAAAGCGCTTCGCTGGAGATTCCAGTGAGGCGCTTTCTATATGTACAGCGCAAACCAGCTATGCTGCGACGGCTGCATAAGAACTAGCAGGGCTAGTTCTGAAATTGAAATAATGTGTGCGGTATCGAGGCGCACCGAGGGAAGGCGTACGAAGGTACGTCGACCGAGGGGCAACGAAGATAACGCTCCATTATTTCAATTTCAGTTCTTGTGCAGCTTGGCGTTGAGCTCAATTCCCACCTTGCGGTAGCGGGCTTCGATGCGGCCGTTCACCGAGTTGCGGATAAACAGAATGTTGTCTTTGCCGGAGAGCTCAGCACCCTTGACCACTTCCAGCGGTTCGCCAGCGGCGGCCTTGGCCTTGTCCCAGATGGTGATCTTAGTGCCGGCGGTGATGTACAGACCGGCTTCGACGGTGCAGTTATCGCCCAGAGAGATGCCGATACCGGCGTTGGCGCCGAGCAGCGAGTGCTCGCCGATGGAATTGCGCAGCTTGCCGCCACCGGACAAGGTGCCCATGATGGAGGCACCGCCGCCGATGTCGGAACCGTCACCCACGACCACGCCTTGCGAAACACGGCCTTCGACCATGGAGACGCCGAGCGTGCCGGCATTGAAGTTCACGAATCCGGCGTGCATCACGGTGGTGCCGGAAGACAAGTAAGCGCCGAGGCGCACGCGGTCGGCGTCGCCGAGGCGCACGCCGGTGGGCACTACGTAATCGATCATGCGCGGGAACTTATCCACACCGAACACGTTGACAGTGGCGGCAGGAGCTGCGGCAGGCAGTCCGGCCTGGGAGGCGAAAGCGAGAGCGGCTTCGGTGGAGGCGCGTTCGACGTCGGCCTTGCGCAGCGTGAAGTCTTCAACGGCGAAGGGGCCGTAGTTGGTCCACACCACATTGGCGAGCTGGGCGAAGATGCCGTCGAGGTTCAGCGTGTTCGGCTTGGCCATGCGCATGCTCATCAAATGGAGCTTCAGGTAAGCGTCCGCGGCATTACTGATCGGCTCGTCCAACTGGCTGACGACGAATACCGGCACGCGGCGAATGCCACGGGCGTCGGCCTCATCGTGAGCCAAAGTACCGAAATTGTGGTTCGGGCGATCGGACTCGGCCGGTGCCTCACCGAGATTCAGTTCGGGGTACCAGACGTCCAGGGTGGTGCCGGCGGCGTCTACGCTGGCCAGACCCCAGCCCCATGCGGTACGCTCTTCGCTCATAGTTGCTCCTTATTGTTGTACGCGCTAGTGCACGCTTGTGGACGCGCGATGCGATTAATGATTCCCACCTTAGCCTTATGTGCGCCTAGGTGAGGGACGATGCCCGCGAAATGGCTTGAAATCGTATTTCCCGGTAAAAAATTACCGAGTGTGATTGGCGATGGGATGATAGGTTCTCCGGCGAAATTCGCTGGTGAACAACTCGACAAGGAGGTGTGCGATGTGATGTTGCATCATTCGGGAGCATAGGCTGTGGCCATGCGACGCCCGGCATCATAGAGTTTGCGCTTGAGCGAATCGGGCTCAAGAATCACTACGCGGCCATCCCAGGAATACTGCAATGCCCACCAGAACACAGCGCGTTCGGGAGCATCGACGATGACTTCGAACTGTGTGCCGTCCGGCGAATGTTTGATTTGAGGGTCGTCGAACCATTCGAACACGTTGTTGAGCATGGATTCGTCTCGTACGGCCATGCGGATGCGAATCGGGGCATCGGCTACGGGGTATGGACGGTGGCGCATGAAGTTCACTGCGTCAAAATCAGCTGGTGCTGGTTTTTCCAGTGGCACTGTGCCGTTCCTGCCTTTGGCGCTGACGTTGGCGATTCGGTTGACCACGAAAATGCGGAGGTTGTCTTCGCCATGCAGATGGCAGATGAGGTAATAGCGTCCGTTCTTGTACACCATCTGGTACGGGTCGGCGGTGTAGGTAATTCGGCCTGCACCCGTACGGCTTTTATGCGGTATCAAGGTGCCATCCGGTCCGTAATCACGGTATTGGAAGGTTACGCCGTGGCCTTCTTCGATGGCTTGATTCAGCTGGTCGATAGTGGATAGGAACTCACCGTTGATATGCGTGTAGGTGGCCACATGGTCCAGGTAGCCTACTGCCTGCCCGGCGGCGCCTGCGAGCTCGCGGATTTTACCGATGAGGTCGTCCATGGTGTCGAGGCTGATGCGAGATAGGGTAAGACTGTCTAGCAGCAGTCGCATTTCGGCAGTGGACAGGAATGCATCAAGATACCAGCCGGGTTGTGGATTCTTGCATTCGATGCCGGCAAGATCACTTTCGGCGAGATGCCCGATATGTCTGCCGAGAAATTCCGTGGAGGTCAGCTTTTTGAGCTGATTTCGTATGGTCTTCTCGGTCGGCAGCTCGCTTGGATCTTCCAGCTGGTGTTTACGGGCAAGCTCATCGAGTATTTGCCGCACGGTCAGGCCATGCCCAAAGTAACTGTGACGCCACAGCACCTCGAAGATTTCGAGGGTGGTGTTCCCTGCATAGGATTTGCGTTGCGCCGGCTTGTCTGCATCCATACATTAAGGCTACCGCGCGCTTCGTCTAGGATGGAAACGTTGGGTTGAAATACATTCGCTGGAAAGGAGGCTCGCCCATGAGCAAAGGGTATGGTGTGTTTGGCCATGTTCCCGATAATGCGGATGACGATGGCCTCCTGCCTTATGAGGATGATGATTCCGGCGTTTCCTGGGGCCATGCGTTGCGTCGTCGCAATCCTTGGAAAAGAGGAGACGACGAAGATGCCGATTACGACGACGGTCGGTATGACATAGATGACACTGATGACACTAATGGGGGCAGGGGCATCTATGCCGGTAAAAACGGCGGAGTAGGCGGCATTTCTGGTGAGACGGGTGGAATACTTGGTAGCTCAGGCGCGGCCGGCAGCAGAGACGTAACGTTTGGCGGAACGGACAGTTTGTCCGCCGCCGATGCGGTGATGCCCTATCGTTTCAGGCAAGGACGTTCCGTATGGTTCGACGATGAGGACGAAGGCCATTTCGCCGGGTCTGCGAAGCGTGCCGAAGCCCATGCCGTCCCTATCCTTGCGTTACGCAACGATGTGGAATCGTCATCGTCGAATGCCGTGCTCGCTCGTGCCCGAAGCATTGCGCGCAAAGCGGCCACCATGGTTATCAATCCGGTATACAGCGAAAATCATCGAACCGGGTATGCCGAACTTGACGGTATTCTACGTGGCACCACCAGCCCATCAAGTAGGTATCGCACCAGCGTGCAATTCGACCTCGATACGGGAGAAGCCGTCGGCGGCAAGTGCTCATGCCCGGCTTACGGCCGTGGCTATGGCATGTGCAAGCACATGATTGCGCTCGCCTTCATATTCTGCGATGATCCGCAGCGTTTTGAAGGCTACCGTGCCGGGGCCGCACGACCGTCTCGGACGCTGATTGACTATATGGAGCACGCCGATAGGCAAGACGCTCAAGCCAAAATTCGTCGTCGCAATGCGGTTATGCGTCGGTTTGATGCCACGCAAGGGAAAAACGGTGCAAATGCTCGGCGTACAAAAAGCGGATACGGCTCTCGTGCCGGCACCCGAGGCGGCGGGTATCAGGGTGACAGCGAGACTGTGGGCTTGGGGCAGGTGCAGCTTGTCCCGATATTGAGTTTCATCGACGGCGTGTGGAGCGTGGAGTTCAAGATCGGCTCGGCTTCCAATGGGTCCAGCTATGTGCTGAAATCGATTCCGCAATTTGTGCTTGCCATGGCGAACGGCGACTATGCGGATTATGGGCAGAAGCTTGCCTTTACTCATACGCCGGATATGCTTGATGATGATTCGCGCCCCCTGCTGGACGTCCTTGATGATGCGATGGCCGTGCGTCGTGCGGCCGAGCAGCAGGACAGGTATTACGGGCATATCGCCATCGACCGTCATCTGACGCTTTCAGCACCGGAAGTGGCCCGTTTGCTGTCCGTACGTGAGGGCAGAGGCGTACAGCTCGTGCTGAACACATGGTTCTCCGGGCAGCCTGCATCGGTGCCAGTTGATGGTGGCGAGCCAGATTTTCTCATGCGCATTGCGCGGCGTGATTTCAATACGTATGGTCCGGATGCCGGATACCTGCTTACCGGAGTGCCAGCGGTGGAAACCGTGATTGACGGCGGCAAGAATGTATGGCTGTTGCTCGCCTCCACTAATCCGGCCGGTGCGGTATCCGCCATGATGGCGGGCTCTCAGCGTAAAAGCGCAGCAGGATGCCGATTCGTCCGTTGCCCGAAACGATTGATTCCGTTGCGAGGACTATTGGGAGACCTGTTTGAACCCGATGGCGAGGGACAGGTCATTGCCGGCGATGACATCGCCCTATTCGCACGCACGCTATTGCCTCAGCTGGTTGGTGCCGGACTGTTGGAGGCCAGTGAGATTCCTCGCGAGCTGGCTGAATTAAGTCCTACGGAATGCAGCCTCCAGTTTTATCTGGATCGTGATGAGCATGGTGTGCAATGCGAGGTCAAGGCACGCTACGGCGATGCCATTGTCCCGTTGCTACCCGATGGTCCGACGGTGCATGCTGAGGGCGAGCGTTCCATCCCCTTGTCTCGGGGCGTGATTGGGCGTGATTTCGACGCTGAGCATCTTGCGATTGATGTAGTGCGTGAATTCTTTACCATGCCTGACCAGCGCAAGCGCGTTGCGGCCGCCACTCATCAGACGGTGAATGGGTTCCGAACGCCGGCCGCGCGAAAGGCCACCAAAAAATTCGTGTCTGATGCGGCCACTATCGATCGCGATGACACCACGCAGATCGTTCGTCTCTTTGACGAGGGATTGCCGGCACTAAAGGAAGTGGGGGAGGTCTTCACCACACCGGCTTTTGACCGGCTGATCGCGCCCAAGCCACCAAGCGTCAAAGTCGGATTGTCCATCAAAGGCAACTTGGTGGAGATATCACCCCTCGCTGATGAAGTGCCGCCGGACGAAGTGGGTGCCTTGCTATCTTCGTACCGTCGGCGTCAACGATTCCATCAGTTGAAGGACGGCACGCTTGTCAAACTCAGCGGCGCGAATCTCAGCACGTTGGACCGATTGGCCAGCGACCTCGATCTGAGCGAGCAGCAGCTCAACTCCGGACTGATCGAGTTGCCGGGCGGTCGAGCATTCCTACTGGATGGTGAGCTGCCGGATGACGGCTCCGATGTAGTCAAGGACGCTTCGTTCACCGAATACATCGACGATCTCAAGATCATCGACCCTAAGTCGTATGAAGTGCCGGATAGTCTCAAGCATATTCTGCGCCCTTATCAGGTCGAAGGCTTTCAATGGCTGAACACGTTGTGCGACAAGGGTTTTGGCGGCATTCTGGCCGATGAGATGGGCTTGGGTAAATCCGTGCAGCTTATCGCGTTGCTCCTGTCTCGATATCAGCGGAATACCGGCGAGATGGGCGACGGCAGCCTTGGCCCATCGCTGATCGTGTGCCCGGCGTCCTTGGTGTACAACTGGGGTGCCGAATTCACCAAGTTCGCCCCGAGCTTCAATGCCGTGGTGGTGGCCGGTACCAAAGCCGAGCGCCGTACCGCCATCGGCCGTGCGTTCCGGGCGGATGAACCCACCGTGCTCATCACCTCATACGACCTGCTGCGCCGAGATGTCGATGATTACACCGCCAATGAGCAACGTTTCAATGTCATGGCATTGGATGAAGCCCAGTACATCAAGAATCACACCACGAAAATAGCCAAAGCGGTCAAGGCCGTGGCCGCCGACCATCGTTTCGCCTTGACTGGCACGCCGATCGAAAACCGACTCTCCGAACTATGGAGCATTTTCGACTTCCTGATGCCGGGGCTGCTCGGCTCATATAAGCGATTCCATGAGCGTTATGAGTTGCCCATCTCCAATGCCCGGGCCGCGGATGGCAGCACGGCTGAAGGTCGGGCCGCCGCACAAGTCAATCCTGAGGCCGCTCGGGTATCTCGCCAATTGCAGTCGTTGGTGGGCGTGTTCATCAAGCGCAGGCTGAAGTCCCAGGTGTTGACCGATTTGCCGGACAAGCTAGAGACCACGCTGACCGTGCGGCTTGCCGGCGAACAGCGCAAACTGTATGCGGCTCACGAGCAGCGGCTCAGAATGCAGCTCGAACACAGCGAAGAAGCCGATTTCAACACGTCGAAGATTCGCATCCTCGCCGAGTTGACCAAGTTGCGCCAGATCTGCTGCGATCCGAGGCTGCTGTACGCCGATGCCAAGGATCAATCGGCCAAGCTTGCCGCCATCACCGAACTGGTGGAAACCTGTGTGAACGAAGGCAAGAAGGCGCTGATCTTCTCCCAGTTCACCAGCTTCCTTGATCTGATCGCCGAACGTTTCGACGCGCAAGGCCTGCGCTACTACACCATCACCGGCTCCACGCCCAAGAAGAAGCGTCTCGAACTCGTCGACCAGTTCAATGCGGACGATACGCCTGCCTTCCTGATTTCCCTGAAGGCCGGCAACACCGGACTGAACCTGACCGGTGCCAGCGTGGTCATCCACGCCGACCCATGGTGGAACGCCGCCGCACAGGATCAGGCCACCGACCGAGCACATCGTATCGGCCAGACCGAAGACGTCAACGTGTATCAGGTGGTGGCCAAGGACACCATCGAAGAACGTATCTTGGAGCTTCAGCATACTAAGAGCGAGCTCGCCCGCCAGTTCACCGACGCTTCCTTGCTTGCCGACGAAGCCGGCACCGGCGCCAGCGCCCTCACCGAAGCCCCCGCCTCCATCGCCACCCTCACCAAGGACGATCTCCTCAATCTGCTGGGATGAGAAGATTCTGCTCGGTGCTCTTGAGCTTGGGGATGGAAACAGTCTGGGCTTTGTGGACCCGTTCGCTAAGCCGAGACCGGAGTCGATAGCGGTGTGGCATGGTTCGTGCGTGGGGAGCGTGATTCAGTTGTTGGCTGAGGCGATTCGGACGCTGTCGTTTTGTGCTTTGTTTTGCCGTTGACCAATTGAAATGCTCGTTGGTAGGAGACCCCCAATAAAGCTCCGATTTGTCGATACGTGAGTCCCTCGTTGCGTAGGGCCTGTGCGGCGAGTCGGGATTCGGCAGCCGCTTGTGCGTTGGCTTTTTTTGCTATTTCGCGCTGCCGGAACATTTCTGTTACGTGTTGTTTGGCTTGTTTCGGCAACACAAACGTCACCTTGAGCTCCGGATTGTCGTCGTCGTTCATGACAGTGATGAGATCTTTAGCCATTGGCTCGATATCGTCAAGTCCTTTGGCCTGGGTCGACCGTTCGATAGCTGGTACCTGAACGTACCAATATCGGTCATCGGGTTGCACAAGCACGTCATAGTTGCTCATTGCCACCACCCCTTTCCGAGTTTCTGCTCGCTCTCGTTGATGATATCCAGCGTGGTTCGTTCTGAGACTTCATTATGGCGGGGGATGGGTATCCTCAACCCGTCCAGGCAGTAAACCTCATGTCTGCTGCCTTGCCGTAACAAATAGAAATCGAGCCCTCGCTGCTTTGCCGCTTGCCGAAGTTTCTTGATGATGAGTTTTCTTCGTGTCATCATAACTCTCAATCCCGCACTAGACAAAATGCGTATGTCGAATTGCCGGGTGGGAGTTGTGGGTAAACGTAGAGATGTTCATTGGTCCTTCTTTCTGTTGTCTGACGCGTCGTTGCGTGCGGGTGCATTTGACGGTATGGGATGAGGTCTCTGATTGGCAAGCTGAACGGGGGTATGTGGTTCTAGCTTCCGAGTTATCCACATTGATAAGGTGCTTTTTTAAAGTGACTTTCCCGTGTTGGTCGTGGATGCTGCGAGCAAGGCAAGAACGGTTGATCACGTCGCGATGCGTGTGGGTGAATGGTGAAAGTGTTTTTCGATATTTTTATATCGATATTCGATATATTATGATGGTGGCATACGGTGCAGTGCAGGTTCATCCATTGATATTGATATTGGATTAAGGAGCATAGCCATGAACGCTGGTATCGCATTCATTTCTCGTAAATCTCGCAAAACAGACGTCGCTTGGCGCTATGCCATTGCCGTGGTGCTTGTCGTGTGTTGTATTGGGCTCGCATATGTGGAGATTGTTGTGGCGCCGTGGTTTATCAATGAGGTGGTGTCTATGTTTCCGGAGACCACGTTGCTTAAAGAACCGTCCATGTTCTGGGAATGGGCGATTCTGCTCGCCGTTCAGGCGACTTTGCTGTGCACGGCGGCGCTACAGCACCTGCTCCATGCCGATGTGATATGGAGTGAGTCCCATGCGTTCGTAGAAGGCTTGGGCTTTGGGGTTGCAGGCCCAGACGTTGAGCGTTACGTTGTGGCAGCCGGATTGACGGGCGAAGTCGAGCACGTAGCGATACAAGGTGGAGCCTACATGGTGGCCGCGGGACCGCTCGTCAACGCATAGATCATCGATGTACAGGGTTTTGATATCGGTCAGGATATTGCTGTTGAGGTGCTGCTGGAACACGCAGAATGCGTAGCCAAGCACTTGGTCGGTGGCGGGGGAGTCGGCGTTATGTTCGGCGTCAGTGCCGTCATTGGCAGATGGCGCAACCGCCACGAACACAGGGGTCTGATCGTTGGTCAGAATCGCCTTCAATTCCTCGTCCGTGTATTTCTTGACACCGCCTTTGAACAGATCCGGTCGGCCGGCATGATGCACTTCGAGCACCTGCCGCAGCAGTTCGTCGATTTGGGGAATATCGGCCGCCGTGGCCCTACGAATCGTCATGTCATCCATTGAACTCAGTCTAATCGGGCAGTCTCGACCGGCAGATGATTGTTGCCCGCGATAAGAGACACGGACGGGCAAGATGGGTGATCGTTCGTTCAGGGTCTCATTCTCGCCGCAACGTCACGGTAGTCTGGAGTGCGTGAATCGCAAGAAACAGCCAGTGGAGAAGTATGAGCGGGGTACCCGTTCGTACACGATGTCGCATATTCGTGGCAAAGACACCAAAATTGAGGTACTGGTACGCAGCTACCTGTTTCGCAAGGGGTTGCGATTCCGCAAGAACGACAAGCGTTACCCCGGACACCCGGATGTAGTACTGCCGAAATACCACGCCATCGTGTTTGTCAACGGCTGTTTCTGGCACATGCATGAAGGATGTTCCAAACATTCGATGCCGAAATCGAACGTGGAATTCTGGCAGGCGAAACTACTGCGCAATCACAATCGAGACATCGCGCAGCGAGCCGAACTGGAGGCCGCTGGCTGGCGTGTAATTACCGTATGGGAGTGCGAATTAACGAAAGCCGTGCGCGACGAACGCCTCGCACGGCTGTATGAGCAGATTGTTGAAGGAGATGCAGATTCAGCGGAATAATTTCAGCTCCCCTCTGGAGGGGAGCTGAAATCAGGATTCAAACGGGAACTTCAGGCCCCAACGGTCACGAATCGCATCCATCAGCTCCATGATGCGGATGGTGTCGGCGTGCGGCATCGCCTCGCATTCGATCTTGCCGTCCAGCAGCGCGTTGGCCGCATCGGCCACCTCATACTCATAACCGGTCAACTGCGGCGGCACCGCAATGCTGCGCACGGGCTTGTGGGCGTTGTCATAGATGTCGATGGACTCGGGATTGTTGATATTGGTGACCACCAGATAACCCTCGGTGCCCCACACATAGCCGCCGCGGTCGGAGGAAACCAGCATCGAACTGGTGGACACGGCCATCGTGCCGTCGCTGTAATACAACGTGGTGGAATTCTGCGCATCCACACCGGTTTCGGCGGGCACCATCGACGTATCGAAATGATCCAGCGTGCGGCCATGGTCGGCACCGATCGCCATATCCAGGAAGTTCAGCGGATACACGCCCACATCGAGCAGCGCGCCACCGGCACAGGCCGGATCGGTCATACGTGCCTTGCCGGACACCGGATAGCACAGGTTGGCGTTCGCCGCTTTCACCTCGCCGATCTCGCCGGATTCGATAACTTCGTTGATGAGCTTGCGGCTGGGCATGTAGCGCGTCCAGATGGCCTCCGTGCACAGCATGCCGGTTTCCTCGGCCACGGCCAGCGCCTCACGTGCCTGCCCGGCGTTCGCGGTGAACGACTTCTCCACCAGCACGTTCTTGCCGGCTTTCATACACAGGATCGCCTGTTCGGCGTGCAGACTGTGCGGGGTGGCGATATACACCAGATCCACATCCGGGTCCGCCACCAACTCCTCATACGATCCATAAGCCTTGTCAAAATGCCATTGGTCGGCAAAAGCCTGTGCGCGCGTAATATCACGGGCCGCTACCGCATACGGGTGAATCCATGAGGAATACAGTGAATCTTCAGCCATCTGGGTCAGGGTGCCGGCCATGGTGTGAGCTATGCGGCCCGCACCCAGAATCGCGACGTTGATTTTTTCGCCGCTGGCCTCGAACTCGGCGCGCTTGCCATTGAATCGACTCATTATTCCTCCTTGAATGCGGGTTGGTACACTCAATCGACCTACAGTGATTATAGAAGAAGAAACCTTGTCCCGTGAGGCGGATAGAACCGAAATATGGAAAACGAAGCAGCGCAGCAGCCCCAATCTCCGGCCGCGTCTCCAGTCATGTCCCGCCGAGCGCGTGAGGCCAATCCCTTCCGTGCCATGGTATTCGGCGAACAAGCAGACAAGATGATCGCCCAAGGTACCAGCGTCATCAAATTAAGCCTTGGCGAGCCCGATTTCGGCGCGCCGCCCGCCGTACGCGACGCCATGCGCGAACAGTACGACGGCCGGGCCCTGCCGTACACCGCCGCCATGGGCCTACCTGAACTGCGTCAGGCCATCGCCGACTTCTACCGCGAGCGTCATGACCTTGACATCGACCCCAAGCGTATCTGCGTGACCGCCGGCGGTTCGGCCGCTCTGCTGTTGGCCACCGCGCTGACCGTGGACCCCGGTGACGATGTGATTGTGGCCGACCCCTCCTACCCATGCAACCGCGAACTTGTGCGGTCGTTTGAAGGCCGGGTCATCGATGTGCCGACCTCGGCCGCCACCCGCTTCCACCTGACCGCCGACCTGTGCAGCCAGTACTGGACGAGCAAGACCAAGGCCGTAATGATCACGTCGCCGTCCAACCCCACCGGCACCACCATCGACTTCAACGTATTGGACGAGGTGTGCAAGTTGGCCGCCAGCCGCGGCGCATGGCGCATCGTGGACGAAACCTACCTCGACTTGGCTGACCGGGAGCCGGACGGTACCGAAGTCAAATCCGTGCTGGCCTGCGACCCCGATGCCATCGTATGCAACAGCTTCTCCAAGTTCTTCGGCATGACCGGCTGGCGCCTCGGCTGGGCGATTCTGCCGGACGAGCCCACTGTGCTGGAAGCGGTTGACGATCTGGCCACCAACTACTACCTGTGCGCCCACACGCCCACGCAACATGCGGCGCTCGCCTGCTTCACGCCGGAAAGCTTGGCGGAATGCGAAGCTCGTCGTCAGGAATTGCTGGCCCGTCGCCGCATTGTGATTGACGGGCTCAAGCGCATCGGTTTGCCGGTTGAGGTGGAGCCGAATGGCGCGTTCTACGCCTACTTCGACATCTCCCGCACTGGTCTGGATGCCTGGACGTTCTGCGAACGCGCGCTGGATGAAGCCCATGTGGCTCTGACTCCTGGCCGCGACTTCGGCGCGGCCACGGCGGATACGCATGTGCGCCTGAGCTATGCCGCCTCACGTGAGGCCCTGACCGAGGGGCTGGAACGTCTCGGAACGTTCGTCGAATCGCTGTGAACGGCGCGGCAGCCGGTGTGATTGTTGTACAGTAGTCGAGTTTGTGTGATGTTCGGCTGGCCTCACGGTGTTGGTTGCCGGCCGAACGACTCGCCATGGTGGCGCACGGCTGGCTGATTGCGATGGTCGGCCCGTTGTTCGGCCATCACGGGTTAGGTAAGGTCAGGAATAGGAATCATGGTCAATCTGCGTTCGCATACCACGCGACTTGGTGTGCTTGATATCGGTTCGAACACTATCCACATGCTTATCGTCGACGCCGCCCCCGGCGCTCGCCCTGACCCCGAGGCCAGCACCAAATCCACAGTGCGCCTGATGAAGTATTTAAAGGACGACGGCTCAATCAAGAAGTCCGGCATCGAGGCGATTCTGGAAGCCGTGTCCCAGTGCATGCGGCTGGCCGAGGAATACGAAATCACCCAGCTGCTGGTTATGGCCACCTCCGCCCTGCGCGAGGCGCCGAACGGCAACAAAGTGATTCACAAGATCGAGGAACTGATTGGTCAGGGCGTCACTGTGCTGTCTGGCACGGATGAGGCTCGCCTGACCTTCCTGGCCGCCCGCCGTTGGTATGGTTGGGATGCCGGCCGACTGCTGGTGCTGGACATCGGCGGCGGTTCGCTCGAAGTGGCGATGGGCTCCGACGAAGAGCCGACCGTAGCGCTTTCCGCCCCGGCTGGCGCGGGCCGCGTCACCACTGAATTTCTGCCTTCCGGCATGGCCACGCCCGACGAGTTGGAAGACGTGCGTAAGAACGTGCGCAAGATTCTGGAGCCGATGGTCAAGGTTTTCCCGCAATCCAAGCACCCGAATCATGCAGTTGGCACCTCCAAGACCTTCCGCTCGCTGGCTCGCCTGTGCGGTGCGGTGATGCGTGCGCCGGGCCGCGAAGATTCATGGATTATGACTCGTGAGCAGTTGGAAGACTGGATTCCTCGTTTGGCGGCGATCGCGCCTGAGCAGCGCGTGGCTTTGCCCGGCATCACGCCTGAACGCACGATGCAGATTGTGGGCGGCGGCGTGGTGGCCGACGAGATCATGAAGGCCCTGAATATTCAGGAAGTCGAGATCTGCCCGTGGGCGCTGCGTGAAGGCGCGATTTTGCGCTGGCTCGACCAATTCGGCCGCACCCGCCTCGGTTTCTAGTCCTATTGAGGGGAATCACCCAACCGCCACGGTAGCCAACAATGCCGCATGATCAGAGCCCTCGACTTTGACCACCTTGCATTGTCCGGCCTTCATGCCCTGATCAAGCACCACGTGGTCAATACCGGCGAACATTGGCACAGCCGCACGGTTCGTGGGCCATGAGAACGTAAACCCATGTCCGGATTCACGTGCGGCATCCACGAACCGGTCGCCAAGAAAATCACGGAATGGCGTGTGATCGTAAGTGGCGTTGAAATCGCCCATGAAAATATACCGTGTATCCGTATGCTCACGCATCAGACCCAACTCATCCAGCGATCGCTTCCACTGCCGCCAGTAGCCGGGTACGGGAGCGGTGGTGTGCACGGATACGAATCGAATCTGCTGGCCACCCATATCCACCGTGCCGCCGGGCATGAATGAGGCGCTGGAATTCACGTCATCGTCGGTCGGATCGGCAAGTGGCGTGGCCGACCAGAGGCCGTTACCGAATACGCCGTCAGACGATGAGACCTGCGCATACGGCAGATAATGCTCAATACCAGCCTCATTGAGTTTTTTGACGAAATCCTCGGTGGTCTCCTGCAAAGCAAGCACTTCGACGCGCTGATCGCGAACCAGCTCGACGATGGCTTGCGGGTCGGCCTGCCCCTTATACACATTGAAGGTCATGACGCGCGCGTAGGCATCGCTGGTGTTGGGGGAGGCTGCGGCCACGGCGTTCTGCGCGGCTTGGGGGAGTGGATCGGTCGAGTAGAAGAACGGATATTGCCAATAGCCATTGCATGCGATTGCGGCGATGGCGATTAGTGCGGCAAGGATACGCCGCGACACGATGGCCAACAGCAGGGCAATCAAGCCAAGCAACGTGAACCATGGCGTTGCCGATACCACAATCGGCGCAAATGGCAGTTCCTGTAAATCGGCAGGCAGCGCGCGGGCGGCAGCGCCGGCAAGGGCAAGAAGCGCGAACATCGTGGCGAGAAAACCAAGCAGACGATGCCGTTTGTGTGGCTTCACGGCAGACTTGGATACTGGGCGTGCCGTGGCTCTGGCAGAGCGTGGCTTGGCAGCGGCGCGAGCTCGTACGCTTGCGCCTGTGGTAGTACTCCGTGCCTTTGCCATGCTGCCCTTTCCTCCGGCTTGTTTACTGTTACTTTGCTTTTCGTGCGATTTGCCACTGTACCGTGTACGGCTTGTCTTTCAGTGTCTTTTCGCCGTGCGCAAGAGCAGTTCGCACCAAACTGGCACGAAAGACCGGGCCATGACCTGATGTCGGGTTCCTCCATGTGGCTTGCTCAGGTTGCCGGATGGCTTGCGCAAGCTGCCACGCGAACATGATGCGACTGGGCGTGTGGCCGTGTACAATGAAACGTCGTTGCCCGAGTAGCTCAGTGGATAGAGCACCGCTCTCCTAAAGCGGGTGTCGTCGGTTCGAATCCGATCTCGGGCACTTGGCTTCGGAAACATGACGGTATCTCAGCCTCTATTCATCGGTGATGAGCCATGGGCATTAGGCATGTGTAAACGTATAGGTTCCACTATCCATCATCCCGTCGTGTGAAACTATGCAAAGACATGTGGGGCTTCACGGTTGTCGTGAGGGTCCATGGCTATCGAATACACGGAAGAGAAGCGGTTTACTGTTGAGCAGGTTGAGGCGCTGTTCAAGTCGGTAGGTTGGGAATCGGCGCAGTGGCCGGAACGGTTGTTCAAGGCATTGCAGCATTCGGATACGGTGATCAGCGCATGGGATGGCGGCCATTTGGTCGGCTTGGTTCGCGTGCTCGACGATACCGAAATGGTGGCCTATATGCATTGGGTGCTGGTAGATCCGGCATATCACGGGCAGCATATCGGCAGCCATCTCGTTGAACTGGTCAAGGCTAAGTATCGCGACTACTTCTTGCTGGAAGTCATGCCTGAGGAAAGCAAAAACGCACCGTTCTACCAGAAGCATGGCTTCCACCTGATGGACGATGGCCGCGCCATGCAAATCGTCAATCGCGGCTGACGGGCTGGCAGTGCGGACGGCGCAAGAGCGGCGGCATGCGCCAATCGTGGGCAACGTACGTAGTCGTTGACGGTTATCCCGTAGCAATGTTCACAATACGACCCCTTGTCCATACAGTGAAAATAACGGCTGACGTTCGACGTTGCTGCGCTATGACTAGAGACCATGAGTGAAGACAAGCAGTATGACTTCTATGTGGCCGGTCCGTTCTTCGATCCTGAACAAACGGCAAGTATGGAACGTTTGGAAAAGATACTGGAAGACCATGGCAAGGTACTGTTCAAGCCGCGGTTTGTCAGCCAGATCGAAGAAGCAGGCCCTGAAGGATGCTTTGCGGACGATATCCGTGGCGTTAATGCTGCTAAAGCCGTGGTCGCCAATCTTATGGACGAGGACCCAGGCACGATGTTCGAAATCGGATATGCACATGCGCTGGGAATTCCGGTGTACGGCTATTTCGAGAACCTTACACCAATGGATCGTGTCAATCTGATGATTGCGCAAGCGGTCGAACTGGTTTTCGCCGGTCCTGATGATGTGGCGAAATACTTGGAAACCGGCGAACATACGGAAGTCGATTACATTCAGTTCTAAACAGCTCTAACAGGTTCTCTGCAAGCAGGGTTGGCGGCGTTCTCGTACATAGTCATGTACGGGAACGCCGCAGTGGTATAGGGGTATTCCAACAAGCGGCATAATGGAGTCGTGGGAAAACCAGTCGGATACAAGTGAAGTGTCCGAATTTTGTAAGGAGTGCCGTTATGAATAGCCACAATCCCATGAATATTGCCGCCGACTTTGCCAAGGCCACGGGAGGAACCGCTCGCAAAGTTGTTGCTTTGACTGATAAAGGTCCGTTGAATGGCTTTAAGAAATTCCTGTCGCGCGGATCAATGATTGATATGGCGGTAGGTGTGGTGATGGGCTCTGCCGTTACCGCTGTGGTCAATTCCATCGTAGACAATCTCATCAGCCCATTAATTGGCATGATCGGCGGCGTACCGGATCTTTCCGGACTACTGACCATCACGTTCAACAACTCGACCGTTTCGTTTGGTGCGATTCTTAATGCGCTGATTAACTTCCTGCTTGTTGGCGTGGCGGTGTATTTCTGCGTGATTCTGCCGATTAATAAGCTTCGTGATCTTTACTGCTATCCAGGATGAGGCTGACGCTGAAGAACAGGGGCCTAGCGTTGAAGAGCAGACTCTCGCCACGTTGCAGGAGATTCGCGACGAGCTGAAAAAGGCCAATGACTCCGCCGAGTAATCTGCTGAATGTACGGTGCGACAGATTTACCTGGTTTGCCCGAAATAACGGATTGCCGGGGCCATTTGGTCTGGACAATCCATTGTTTCGCGGCGTGTTTTGTAGCATCCGTGGAGTTACATGGGGAGTATGACTGAAAACATCGCTGATAAGGCCATAAACGATACTCGTATCGTCAAGCAGTTCACCAATCCCGTCAAGGAGCCGATTGACAGCGACATCAACCTGTTCGATCTGCTCGATAACCGCGCCAAGCGCGATCCCGAAGGTGCCATGATCGAATACAAGGGCGATGATGGCACTTGGCACCCGTACAGCGCCCAAGTATTCCGTGACATGGTCATCGACTTGGCCAAGGGCCTGGTCGGACTTGGTGTTAACAAGGGCGATTCAGTCGCCATCGTCTCGCGCACCCGCTGGGAATGGACCGCGCTGGATATGGCGATCATGTCCATCGGCGCGCTCACCGTGCCGGTGTACGAGACCAACTCCGCCAGCCAGGTCAGCTGGATTTTCAACGATTCCAAAGTCACGCTCGCCATCGCCGAAGATGACGGGCAGCGTGACAAGATCGAATCCGTGCGCGATGAGGTGCCCACCCTGCGCAACGTGTTCGTAATCGAGGCCGGCGGTCTGAACGCCATCAAGACCTACGGCGAAAGCGTCACCGACGCCGAATTCTGGGAATACAAGGAAGCCTCCCACGGCGACGACCGCGCCACCATCGTCTACACATCCGGCTCTACAGGCACCCCGAAGGGCGTGGAACTGACCCACCGCAACTTCGCCTTCCTGGTGCTTTCCGCGCTGCAGTACATGCCTCGTGCCGGCGCATGGCCCAACCGCCGTCTGCTGCTGTTCCTGCCCCTGAGCCATGTGTTCGCCCGATTCCTGGAATTCTTCAGTTTTGGCGGCACGATTTCGCTGGCCTTGAGCTCCAATATGAAGACGATGGTCAAGGACTTCGAGACCTTCGGCCCCACGCTGCTGCTTGCCGTGCCGCGTGTGTACGAGAAGGTCTACAATGCCGCCTCCCAGCGCGCCGGCACCGGATTCGCTGGCAAGATGTTCATGCGCGCCGCCGAGAACGCGCGCGAATGGTCCAAGGCCGAGCAGAAGGGTGAGCAGCTGCCGATTACCGGACGTATCGCCCACGCCTTCTATGAGCAGGTGGTGTACAAGAAGATTCGCACGATTTTCGGTCCGAACGCCGACTTCGCCATCACCGGCGGTGCTCCGATGGACTCCGAGCTTTCCCACTTCTTCAACGGCATCGGCATGCCGGTGCTTGAGGGCTATGGCATGACCGAAACCTGCGGCCCGGTGTGTGTGAGCTTGCCAGAGGACAACCGCATCGGCACCATCGGCATGCCGATGTGCGGTATCACCGCCGGCATTGCCGAGGACGGCGAGCTGGTGGTCAAGGGACCGCTGGTGTGCAGGGGCTACCACAACAACCCTGAGGTCACCACCCAGCAGATCACCGATGGCTGGCTGCACACCGGCGATTTGGGCGATATCTCCGAAGACGGCTTCATCTCCATCACCGGCCGTAAGAAAGACCTCATCATCACCGCCGGCGGCAAGAACGTGTCGCCGGGTCTGCTGGAGGCTTCCGTAATGACCTCGCCTGTGGTCAACCAGTGCTTGGTTATTGGCGATAAGAAGCCGTTCGTGGCCGCTCTGGTCACGCTGGATCTGGCGGATGCCAACAAATGGCTGGAATCCCAGGGCGCCAAGCCGGAACCCGATCTGGCCTCGCTGGCCAAGAACGCCATCGTTCATGCCGAGGTGGAGCGTGCGGTGAACGCCGCCAACGAGGGCGTTTCCCGCGCCGAGTCGATTCGTAAGTTCGAGATTCTGCCCGACGAATTCACCGAGGCCAACGGCATGCTGACCCCGAGCCTGAAGACCCGTCGCGCGCAAATCGTTGAGCACTATCGCGAGCTCATTGACAACGTGATCTACGTCCCGCTGAAGAAGTAACCATCAACTCCCTCTGATCCAAAAAAAGCTCTCTCTGACGAGGGAGCTGTCAGCGAAGCTGACTGAGGGAGAGACCCTGCGGCTTGCCCGCGAAAAAACAACAGGGCCGGGTGCGACTTGCACCCGGCCTCAGCTTATTCAGTCCAAAATCGCCGAAACATAATCGGCGGCGGCCTGATTCAGCTCCGCATCGCCGATGGTGGCGGTGCCCTGCACCAGGAACGGCTCAGCATAGTTCATGCCGACCTTGTACGCCACGACCTCAAACGGGCTTAGCAGCTCCTCCATGGTGTGGCTGTACTCGCCGTCCTTGCGGTACTTGGCGGCGTCGGAACCAGTGGTGACCACCAGTTTGAGCTCCTTGCCCTTCAACGCATGGGCTCCGGCGTAGGCCCAGCCGGCGGTGATGACCTCGTCTTCCCATTCCTTGAGTAGCGCGGGGGAGGAGTACCAGTAGAACGGGAACTGAAGGATTACGCGGTCGGCAGCCTCCAGCAGCTCGTGCTCTGTGTCGGCGTTGACGGAGAAGTTCGGGTATTCGGCGTATTCGTCGCGCACGATGATGTCGTCCTCGCCCTGTGCGGCGAGTTCGGCGAGCAGGCGGGCGTTCACGCGCGAGCCGTCCTTAAGATGCGGATGGAATACAAGAATCAACGTTGACATGGGATTTCCCTTCTATAAACTGCTGCCAATGTGGCCTAATCACCACTATCGTATGCCGGGAAGCAGAACTCAGTCCAGTCCGGACTCAGGTGCGAGCCGCGGGATGCCGCGCCGGGAGGCAACTCAGTCGAGGTTGGACTGCGTGCCTGCGGTGGCTTCGTTGGCGGCTTGCTCGGCTTGTGCTTGGTCGAGCTTGGCACGGACGTCGTTGAGCAGACCCTGGGCGCGCTTAGCCAAGGCCTCGCCGATCTCCCATTGACGCATCGACTGGTCAAGATTGAGGCCGCCGGTTTCCAGTGCCTGGACAGCCTGAATCAGCTTGTCGCGCGCCTCCTCATATGGCATCTGGGCGATGAGCTCGCGTTCCTTGTCCGTCAGGGACGTGGCGGGGGTGTTCATGTCGGTGGATGTGGCGTTTTCGGTCATGATGTTCTCCTTATATATACGGTATATATGCGTGGCTGCGTATGGCGTGTCACGCGGTTGCGGATGTGGTGGTTGCGGTAATGACACCCTTCTTCAAGGTGACGGTGATGCCATCCCCAGGGCTTACCTGCGAAGCATCGTCTAGTACGTGGCCATCGGCGGACTGCACCACCGCATAGCCTCGGTTCAACGTGGATTGCGGGCTGAGTGCGGTCAGTGAGGCGTGAGCTCGCTCGACGGTGAGCTGGGCATCGTCCACGATGCGTCGCAGCCCGATATCGAGCCGTTGCAACGAGTCGTCAATTAAGCGCTGATGAGGCTCAAGCATGGTGTGCGGCTGTGTCAGGCTCGGGCGGTTCGCATATCCCTCGATAAGTCGAATCTCGTTCTCCACGCGCGAACGGACCCGCAGTCGCATACGGTCGATGGCACCTTCGATGAGCTGCGACTGCTCACGCACATCCGGCACCACGCGCTTGGCCGCATCGGTAGGGGTGGAGGCGCGCAGATCGGCGACCAGATCCAGCAATGTCCAGTCATCCTCATGCCCGATGGAGGAGATTAATGGTGTAGTGCAGGCATACGCCGCACGAACCACACGCTCATCCGAGAAACCGATGAGATCCTCAAACGAGCCGCCGCCACGGGCCACGATGATCACATCCACGCTCGGGTCGGCATCGAGTTGTGCAATGGCCTGAACCACCTCGGCCGGGCATTGCTCGCCCTGAACATGCACATGGACCACCTTGAAGGTTACGGAAGGCCAACGAAGGTTCACATTGGTGATCACATCGCCTTCCGCACGTGCCTGAGGTGCGCAAATCAGGCCAATAGTCTTCGGAAACTCCGGGAGAGGCAGTTTGTGATCGGCGTCGAACAGGCCCTCGCCCTTAAGCTGCTTGCGCAATTCGTCGATCATGGCCTTGAGGCTGCCACCGGCTCCGACCTTGAGAATCGTGTCCCCGCGCAACGACAGCGAAGTGCGCTTCATCCACAGGTTCGGTTTGCCGTGAATCACCACGCGGTCGCCCTGAACGAACTGGCTGGCCGCGGCCGCGAACCTGCCGAAGCCATTGACTTCCATGGCGATATCCTCGAAGTCGTCGCGCAGCGTGATGTAGGCCGAGCCGGCGCGACGGGTATTGATCTGCGTGATCTGGCCGGTGACCCACGCGGACGGCCATCGTTCCACGGCACCGTAGAACTTCTGGCTCAGCACGCTTACCGGCCACGGATTTTGCGCGGTGGTTTCAGCGGCGCGTGCAGGCAGCTGATCGATAGGGCGAGGCTCATTCGGCAGATTGATGGCGCCCCGATCGGGCGCGAAAGTGCCTTGACCCGGCTCAAAGCCAGACGAGGCCAGTGAAGCGGCGGTCGGTGGACGGCCGGTAGATGAGTAGCCCATTGCAGTAGTCATGCACTCCACTATAAGTGCGTTGGTTGATGACGGTAAAAATTTACCGTCGCCTGAAAACGGTGTGATGATGAATGCAAGAACCGTACGAAGCGATGTATCAGCCGATGATGGAGATGGTCTGGTGCATCAGAAGAAAGGAGTCATTATGGCGAAGAAACGGGTGCTATGAAGAGGAGTGAGATATGCGTTGCACTGACGATTGAGAGTCGTCAGTGAGCTCGCTGTGCGACACGCGAGCAGAAAACAGTTACGCTAATCACACACTTGTAGTTTTGGCGAAAAATAGCCGAAAAACCCTATAAATAGTTCGACACACCACTGTTGAGCACTAGATATAGGGGTGGGGATGCCGTATTCTTCTAGAGGTTCAAGAAAACGATATCAATGTAATTTCGTGTGGCCCACGTCGAGTGCGGCCAAAATGCGGAACTCAGGAGAGTGTTCGCCTTATAGGAAAGGGGTGCCCGATGGGCGCACAGGTGCTGGAGGAAACCGTCACCGATAACGAGACCAAGGTGGCCGCCAAGGCCTCCACCGTGCTCGTTGAGAAGCGTGATGGTCGTGTGGTCGACTTCGACCCCATCAACATCATCTCTGCGGTCAAGTCTGCTTTCGGCGACCTGAACAAGGAAGTCGGCCCCGAAGAAGATGCCATGATCCGTGGTTTCGCCAACCAAGTCGAAGGCGAAATCAAGGGGCGTTACACCGGCCCCGCCAAAATCGAGGACATCCAGAATCTCGTGGAGCACGCCCTCATTGACGCCCACCTGTACGATGTGGCTCGCGCCTACACCAATTACCGTCTCGACAAAGACATTCAGCGTGCCAAGGCCACTGATGTCAACGAGGCCGTTGCTCGCTTCATTAATCATGACCCGACCCTGATTCACGAGAACGCGAACAAGGATTCCAACGTCTACTCCACCCAGCGTGATCTGCTGGCCGGTGCCGTGTCCAAGGCCGCCGCGTTCAACATGCTGCCGCCGGCGGTGTCCAACGCCCACATGAAGGGCGACATTCACTTCCACGATGCCGACTATTCGCCGTTCACTGCCCAGTCCAACTGCTCCTTGCCGAACTTCTGGGACATGTTGGCCAATGGCTTCACTCTTGGCAACGCTCCGATGGCTTCCCCGAAGTCCATCGCCATTGCGGCCACCCAGATTACCCAGATCATGAAGGACGTGGCCTCCAGCCAGTATGGTGGCCAGACCGCCAACCGTGCCGACGAGCATCTTGCCCAGTATGCCAAGAAGGATTACGAGAAGTTCCTTGAGGAAGCTCGTGAGACCATCCCCGACGGCATGCCGGTTGAATTCGCCCGTCGTCAGGTCGAGAGCGCCAAGAAGAACGAGCCCGCCAAGCTGCATTTCGGTTCCCGTGAACCGCTGCCGATGGACACCCCGTTCCACACCGACGTTGACGAACTTGAGCAAGAGCGTGAAATCCTCGCCAAGATTCGTACCCGCAAGGCCATCTATGATGCCATGCAGACCATGGAATACCAGATCAACTCCAACCGTGTGTCCAACGGCCAGACCCCGTTCGTGACTGTCGGCTTTGGTCTCGGCACCGACTGGTTCTCTCGTGAAGTGCAGCGCGCAATCCTGCTGAACCGTATTCGCGGCCTCGGCAAGGAACACCACACCGCCATCTTCCCGAAGCTCGTCTTTACTGTGAAGCACGGCGTGAACGCCGACCCGGGTGACCCGAACTACGATCTGAAGCAGCTTGCCCTCGAGTCCGCCACCAAGCGCATGTACCCGGATGTGGTGTTCTACGAGAACATCGTCAAGATCACAGGCTCCTTCAAGGCTCCGATGGGTTGCCGCTCCTTCCTGCAGGGTTGGATCAACCCGGAGACCGGCAAGGATGAAGAAGACGGCCGTATGAACCTCGGCGTGGTCACCGTCAACGTGCCGCGTATCGCCATCGAATCCCACGGTGACAAGGCTCGCTTCTGGAAGCTGTTCGACGAGCGTATGGAAGTCGCCCATCAGGCCCTCCAGTTCCGCATCATGCGCTGCAAGGAAGCCACCCCGGTCAACGCCCCGACCCTGTTCCGCTTTGGTGCGTTTGGTCGTCTTGGTGCCAACGACAACGTGGACCAGCTGTTCAAGAACGAGCGTGCCACCGTGTCGCTCGGCTACATCGGCCTTGCCGAGACCACTGCGGTCTTCTATGGCAAGAACTGGATTCGCGACCACGGCTGGGATCCGGAAGGCAAGGAGTTCGCGCTGTCCATCGTCAAGCGCATGAACGAGCTGTGCAAGCAGTGGAGCAAAGCGGAGGGTTACCACTATTCCGTGTACTCCACTCCGGCTGAATCCCTGACCGACCGCTTCAACCGCATGGACCGTGAAAAGTTCGGCCGTATCGAAGGCGTGACTGATCACGACTTCTACACCAACTCCTTCCACTACCCGGTGTGGTTGCAGCCCACTCCGATGGAGAAGCTCAGCTACGAGAAGGACTTCCCGTACTACGCTTCCGGCGGCTTCATCAACTACTGCGAGTACCCGTGCCTGCAGGACAACCCGAAGGCGCTCGAAGCCGTGTGGGATTACGCCTACAACATCGGCATCGGCTACCTGGGTACCAACACCCCGATCGACCACTGCTTCGTGTGCGGCTTCCAGGGCGACTTCGAGCCGACCGAGGAAGGCTTCAAGTGCCCGGAGTGCGGTAACTCCAACCCGGACAAGTGCAACGTCACCAAGCGCACCTGCGGCTATCTCGGCAGCCCGGTCCAGCGCCCGATGGTGCACGGCCGTCACGAGGAAATTGCCCACCGAGTCAAGCACATGAGCGGCGAAACCGGTCGTGTGACGCTGGATGACGGAACCACTCGCGAGTGGTTCGAAGAGACCAAGTAGGGTTTATACTTGCTCCCGCTGACGGGAGCTGTAGAGCGTAAGCGAGACTGAGGGCGGTCATCCTTTATGGTGTTGACCACCCTCAGTCCGTCTGATGACGGACAGCTCCCGCCAGCGGGAGCTAATGCTTTCCGTAAGGAGGGAATCATGCCGGAGCTGCATACGACCAAGCCCGAACCCAAGCGCCATGACTTTGCGGCCGGCGAGACCGGGCGTGGCCCCTCCGTACCCTCCAACGGTCTTGCCAACGATCCGAAAGCCGGTCAATGGGATGGCCGGCGCATGTCCAAGCGGATGATCGCCGACTACAAAACCTTCATTGTCACCGACGGAGAAGGCGTGCGCAACTCCCTTTACGTCTCCGGTTGCCCCTTCCACTGCGTCGACTGCTTCAACGCCTCCATCTGGGATTTCCAAGCCGGCCACGAATACACGCAAAAACTTGAAGACAAAATCATCGAAGATCTGAAAGCCCCATGGGTGCAAGGCATTACGTTCCTTGGCGGCGAGCCATTCCTCAACACTCCCGTGCTGGTGCCGCTCGCACAACGTATCCGCCAGGAATTCGGTCATACCAAAGATATCTGGTCGTGGACCGGCTACACATGGGAAGAACTCATGCGCCCCGGAGAAACCCCAGACAAGCTTGAATTGCTACATCTCATCGACATTCTCGTCGACGGCCGCTACCTCAGAGACCAGAAGGACTCGCTGCTGCAATTCCGCGGCTCCAGAAACCAGCGCATCCTCGATGTGCCCAAGTCTCTGGAAGCCGGCGAACCGGTCATCTGGGCCAAGCTCCACGATCAAGAACGAGATATCCCCGAAATCTATTTGAAAGACCGCGAAGCCGGCGAAGGCCAACAGGCCTCGTAGTAGCAGTTCTGGAATGCCGCACTCAGCAATATCGTTGGAACTGTTGGGAAAAGGCCTTCCCGTGAGCGAAATCGCCTCGCCTCGTGCCATGTTGGGCAGGTGGTCGGACTAATATTCCATAAGAAGTAGCCGGGCGAAGCCGTCCGCAGGGTATCTGCCAGCCGTCCCGAAACGGTTCATGATGCCTCAAGGCGCACATACCCGGAAATCGGAATTAAGAGGAATACATGGTTGACATCGTCGCTGACGCGAGCGTAACGCCCGCCTCACAACTGAAGCCGCTGCGCGTGGGATTGGATATCGGCTCCACCACCGTCAAGGCCGTGGTGCTTGATCAGTCCGATTCCCTGAAAGACACCCTCTTCTCCGATTACCGACGCCACCACGCCAACGTGCGTGCCACCGTGGCCGGCCTGTTGGTCGACATCCACAAGAAGCTTGTGGACCTCGGACGCGGCGACGAACCGATTCGCCTGTCCATCACCGGTTCCGGTGGTCTGGCGCTCGCTGACAACCTGCATGTGCCCTTCATTCAGGAAGTCATCGCCGAAACCGAGGCAATCGACAAGGAATACCCGCAGGCCGACGTCATCATCGAGCTCGGCGGCGAGGACGCCAAAATCACCTACCTGAAGCCCACGCCCGAACAACGCATGAACGGTTCGTGCGCAGGTGGTACCGGTGCGTTCATCGACCAGATGTCCACACTGCTCGACACCGACGCCGCCGGCCTCAACGAGATGGCCAAGAGCTACGAGAACCTGTATCCAATCGCCTCGCGTTGTGGCGTGTTCGCCAAAACCGATTTGCAGCCGCTCATCAACGATGGTGCGGCCAAGCCCGATTTGGCCGCCTCCATCTTCACCGCAGTGGCCACGCAGACCATTGCCGGCCTGGCTTCCGGCCGCCCGATTCACGGCACCGTCATCTTCCTCGGTGGCCCGCTGTTCTTCATGTCTGAACTGCGCGCCGCCTTCCAGCGCGCCCTCGAAGGCAAGGTCGACGAATTCATCGTGCCGACCGACGCCCACCTGTACGTGGCCTACGGTTCTGCATTGCAGGCCGACATAGACTCCGACGATCAGGGCCATTATTTCGAGGCCCACACGTGCGGCGATATCCTGAAGCGTCTGGACGAGCTGAAGAACCTGCCTTCCAACACGCCTACCATGCCGCCGCTGTTCCCCACCGAGGCCGATCGCGAGGACTTCAACAAGCGACACCACAAGGAGCACGTCCACATCGGCACCCTTGAAGGCGCGCACGGCCCGCACTTCCTGGGCATCGACGCCGGTTCCACCACTATTAAGGCCACACTGGTTAACGATGATCGTGAAATCGTCTGGTCCAGCTACGCCAACAACGAAGGCAGCCCGCTGACCGCCGCCATCAACATCGTCAAGAAGATTCAGGCAGAGCTGCCTGAAGGCGCGTGGATCGCACGCTCCTGCGCCACCGGTTACGGCGAAGGCCTCATCACCACCGGCCTGCACTTGGACGAGGGCGTGGTGGAGACCATGGCCCACTATCGTGGCGCCGAAATGGTCAGCCCCGGCGTCACCGCCGTCATCGACATCGGCGGCCAGGATATGAAATATCTGGCCATCACTGACGGCGTCATCGACTCGATCGCCGTCAACGAGGCCTGCTCGTCCGGCTGCGGCTCATTCCTGCAGACCTTCGCCATGTCCATGGGGCTGACGATTCAGGAATTCACGCAAAAGGCTTTGGCATCCACCCATCCGGTGGACCTTGGCTCGCGTTGCACCGTGTTCATGAACTCCTCGGTCAAGCAGGCGCAGAAGGAAGGCGCGTCCATCGAGGACATCGCTGCCGGCCTGTGCTACTCCGTGGTGCGTAACGCCTTGTACAAGGTCATCAAGCTGCGCGATTCCGGCGAACTCGGCGACACTGTGGTGGTCCAGGGCGGTACGTTCCTCAACGACGCCGTGCTGCGCGCCTTCGAGCTGCTCACCGAACGTCAGGTCACCCGCCCGAACATCGCCGGCCTCATGGGCGCGTTCGGCGCCGCCCTGACCGCCCGCATGCACTATCAGGATGAGGCCGACCACTTGGATGTGGTGGTTAAGGCCGATGGGTCCGAGGAACAGTCCGAGGCTGAGCCCGCACTCAAGTCCGAGCCCAAGGCCGCAGCCTTCAAGAAGACTGAGCCGGCCAAGCCCGAAGTCCATGTCGTTGTCGTGGACGGTGTGACCCACACCGCCAGCTCCATCCTGACCGGCGACGCACTCGACAATATGAGCATGACCACCGAGCGTGACGTGTGCAAGCTGTGCCAGAACCACTGCAAGCTCACCATCACCACGTTCTCTGATGGTTCGCGCTTCGTGACCGGTAACCGTTGCGAACGCGGTGGTGACGCCAAGAAGAAGCGTTCCGACCGTCCGAACCTGTACGACTACAAGTACAAGCGTTGCTTCGCCTACCGCCGTTTGACCGACAAGAAGGCCACTCGTGGCGAGATCGGCGTTCCGCGCGCCCTCAATATGTACGAGAACTACCCATTCTGGTTCACGCTGCTCACCTCGCTGGGCTTCAAGGTGATGATTTCCGGCCGTAGCTCCCATGAACTGTTCGAGACCGGCATCGAATCCATCGCTTCCGAAAACATCTGCTACCCGGCCAAGCTGGTCCACGGCCATATCAAGTGGCTGATCAACAAGGGCATCAAGACCATCTTCTACCCGTGCGTGAGCTACGAGGAGAACCTCGTGCCCAACACGGACAATCATTACAACTGCCCGGTTGTGGCCAACTATCCGCTCGTCGTCGGCGCCAACATGCCCGAACTGCGCGAGGACGGTGTGCGCTACATGCACCCATACTTCAACCTCGCCAACCATGAGCTCATGGTCGACCGTATCCTCGAAGAGTTCGCCTGGGCCAACGTGACCCGCGAAGAGGCCGAAACCGCAGTCAAGGCCGCGTACGCCGAAGACAAGGTCCTCAAGCACGACGTGCAGCAGGAAGGCCTGACCGCGCTCGCCTACATGAAGGAGCACAACTGCCGAGGCATCGTGCTCGCCGGCCGTCCCTACCACATCGACCCCGAAATCAACCACGGCATTCCCGAAACCATCTGCTCGCTGGGCATGGTGGTACTCTCCGAGGATTCCATCTGCGAACTGCAGCCGGGGGAGAAGCTCAACCTCACCGAATTCCTCTCGGAAGGCGAAGCCGACCCGCGTTCCAAGAACGTCGCCGGATTCCGCCACGTGGGCGACCGCACAGTCACCAAGATGCCGTTGCGCGTCACCAACCAGTGGGCCTACCACTCCCGTCTGTACGCGGCCGCGCACTTCGTGGCCTCCTACCCGGGCCTCGAACTCGTGCAGCTCAACTCCTTCGGCTGCGGTCTCGACGCCATCACCACCGATCAGGTGGCCGAGATCCTGGCAGACAAGGCGGACGTGTACACGCTGCTGAAGATTGACGAGGTCTCCAACCTGGGCGCTGCCAAGATTCGACTGCGCTCGCTCAAGGCCGCCGTCGAGGAACGCGAAGCCAACAAGGCCCGCGAAGCCGCCGCGGCCAAGGCATCCCAGGCCAGCGTGGCGAAGGCCGTGCAAGGCCCCAAGTCCACCGGCTTCCGCAAGACCGGCTCCACCGCGCCGACTCCAGGCCGCCAGATTCTGCTTGACAGCACCATGGCCGCCAACCCGAAGCTCACCAAGGCCATGCGTGCCGCCTCCAAGCGCGCCACCGAACGCGACCTGCAAGCCGCAGTGGACAGCAAAAACGGCGTTTCAGATGGCACTACTGGTGTGACGGACACCAAGAACGCCAAGAAGTCCGGTCACAACAACGCCACCATGTCCCGATACGCGCATCGTGAGAAGTTCGTCAAGGACATGAAGAAGAACTATACGATTGTTGGCCCTCAGATGAGCCCGATTCATATGTCCTTGGTCGAAGCGGTGATTCGTTCCGGTGGGTACAAGTTCGACATCCTGAAGCATGCGAGCCGTGGCGATGTGGAAACCGGCCTCAAATACGTGAACAATGACGCCTGCTACCCGGCCATCATGGTCGTCGGCCAGCTCATCGACGCGATTCTGGAAGGCAAATACGATCCCGACCATGTAGCGCTCGCCATCACCCAGACCGGCGGCATGTGCCGTGCGACCAACTACTTCGGCCTGATCCGCAAGGCTTTGGTCGATGCCGGCTGCCCGCAGATTCCGGTCATCGCCATTTCTACCCAGGGCCTCGAAGACAACCCCGGCTTCAAGGCCACCCTGCCCCTGCTGCACCGTGCCATCAAGGCGCTGATTCTGGGCGACTTGCTTATGAAGTGCCTCTACCGCGTACGCCCGTATGAGGTGGAGAAAGGTTCGGCCAACAAGCTGTACGAGCTGTGGGACACCATCGTGCGTGAGACCATCGAGCATCACGGCTATTCCAAGACCGCAGCCAAGACGCCGAGCATCAAGAAGGGCTATCTGCCGTATAACGTGCTGGCCAAGGAGATTGTGAAGTCCTTCGACAACCTGCCGCTGCGTGACATCCCGCGCAAGGTGCGTGTCGGCGTGGTCGGCGAGATCCTTGTCAAGTACCAGCCGGACGCGAACAACCATGTGGTCGACGTCATTGAATCCCAGGATTGCGAGGCCGTAGTGCCCGGCATCATGGAATTCATGACCACCCGCCCCTACATCACCGACTGGAACGAGAAGAACCTCGGCATGGGTGGCAACAAGACGCTCTACGCCTTGATGCGCAAGGGTCTTGACCTGTACAACGCGCCTATCAAGGCCGCACTGGCCACCTCGCACGGCAAGTTCAAGCAGGACGAGCCGATGCCCGAACTGGTCAAGAAGGCCGCCGAGGTCACTTCTATCGGCGTGCAGGCCGGTGAAGGCTGGCTGCTGACGGCTGAGATTCTGGAGCTTATCGAACAGGGTTGCCCGAACGTGATCTGTGCGCAGCCGTTCGCCTGCCTGCCCAACCATGTGACCGGCCGTGGCATGTTCGGCAAGATTCGTCGTCTGCATCCGGAAGCCAACATCGTCTCCATCGATTACGATCCGGGTGCCTCGGAGGCGAACCAGCTCAACCGTATCAAGCTGATGATTGCCGCTGCCAAGAAGGCCCACAACGCCAAGTTCGCCGAGGCCGGCGAGCCGCAGGGCTTCACCTCCGCGGACTGAACGCACATACACTTAAGCTCCCCTCTATGAGGGGAGCTGTCGCGCAGCGACTGAGGGGAGTCTCTAGAGCGAGAAACCGGGCCGGAGCCTGCTATCGGTTTTTCGTATAGCGTATTGCGGGCTTTCGGGCACGCGCGCCGGCCGGCTCGAATACGATACAAAGCATGGTTACTCCCCGAATCAGTTACGCGCACCTGCTCGCCAAGCCGAACCCCAAGCACGTCGAGAGTCTGCTCAAGTTCTTTGAGAACGGCCGCTCCCAGCGTGGCACCGGTGGTTTCGGCGTGGAGATCGAGCACCTGCCCGTGCACAACAGCGACGACACTGCCGTAAGCTACTACGAGCCGAACGGCATCGAGGCATTGCTCAAACGCTTGGCTCCGTACTACGACGAGGAGAAGGAATACTGGGAGAACGGCCATCTGGTGGGTCTCAGCCGTTCCGGCGTCGCCGTTTCTCTCGAGCCCGGCGGACAGGTGGAAACCTCAATCGGCATTTTGAAGAAGCCGAGCGACCTAAATACGCTGTACTCCAAGTTCCGTCGCGAGCTCGACCCGATTCTTGACGATCTCGACTTCCGCTTGGTCAACTATGGTTACCAGCCCAAAACCAGCTTTGCGGATGTGCCGGTCAACCCCAAGGATCGTTATGATGCAATGACCGACTACCTCGGCCGCGTGGGTCAGTTTGGCCCCTGCATGATGCGTTGCTCCGCCTCCACTCAGGTCAGCATTGATTATGTGGATGAGCGCGACTCCATCGAAAAGTTGCGTCTGGGCACCGTCATCGGTCCGATTCTGGCGTACTTCTTCCGCAACACCCCGTATTTCGAAGGTGAGACGAACCCATGGCCGTTGCTGCGCCAGCGCATGTGGGATTATCTCGACTTCCAGCGCACGAATGTGCTGCCGGGCCTGTTCGACCCGCGCTATGGGTGGGAGGATTACGCCATTGACGTGCTTTCCACGCCGCTCATGTTCGCTGATCTGACGCATACGCCTGAGGCTGTGGCCTCCGGGGCGAGCGCTAAGGAACTGCATCGCCCGGCCTTCCGCGAGAACGCGGGGGAGGTGTACCCGGACCGCGAGCTCAACCCGTATGAGATCAACCACATCATTTCCACGCACTTCAACGACGTGCGCCTGAAGAACTTCATCGAACTGCGCCACTGGGACTCCCTGCCCATCGAGCGCGCCGAGCGCCTGACCGAAATCGTCTCCTCCTTGTTCTACGTGCCCGAGCACCGCGACCGCTTGGAAAGCTACTTCGAGGGCATCAGCGAAGAAGAGGTGTTCGAGGCCAAGGCCAACATTCAGGCCCACGGCCGCGAAGCCACGCCGTACGGGCAGCCACTGGACTTCTGGAAGGAATTCCTAGGGCTGGAGGGCCTTCTGTCCGACATCCCCGGCGACCCGAAGCACCCCGACGTGTTCCAGGAGTAAGCGAAGAAGCATATACAGAAAAATCTATTGCGCGATATCGGTGTCGAAGGCATGACAGAATGTTATGTTTTGGCACCGTTTTGCATATCCGGCCAAGGATATTGGATGTGGTTGCGCATGGGAGTGGGGAGAATGCGGATAGACTGGCGGATATGACATCTGAGAATTCATTGCAGCATAAGCGTGTTCGCAAGTCGCCGGGGGAACGCCGGCAGGAAATTCTCGATGCCGCCGTGCGACTGATTTCCGAGTGTGGCTACAACGGTACTTCTGTGCAGGATGTGGCCGATGCGGTCGGTGTTACCAAGCAGGGAGTTTTGCGATATTTTCCTAGCAAAGATAACCTGCTTGCCGCGGTGTATCACGAGAATTACAATACGTTTGGCAGTGTGGAAGACTTCATGGCCTCCGGCCTGCCTGGTTCAGTGCCCGATGATTTCAGATTGCCCGCGTATCTGAGGTTCTTGGTACATTGCAATTCCACGCGCCCCATGCTTGTTCAGCTGTTCTCGATATTGCAGGTCGAATCGTTCAATCCTGCGCATCCGTTACATGACGAGTTTGCCAATCGTCGGGATTCAATATGGCAATACTATTCGACATACAACTGGAACCTGCCTTCCGAATTCACCTCGTTTGAGGAGGTCCGGCCCACGTTGCGCCATGCTCTGGAGATCATGGATGGTGTGCAACTGAGGTGGTTACGGGGGCCGGCCATTGACTTATGCGATGAATGGGCCGATCTGGAGCCGGCGATATTTCCTTCGCCGATATGGGACGGGTATCGCTGATTCGCTGTGCGCCTTGAACCGAGGCTTGTGCTGGATAGCGGCAGTAAGTATGCGGGCGAACGAAGGGGTCGCATGCATACGGTCGTTTTGGCGTATGTGATGCGCGCGGCATAAGCGTGTTGCATACTGTCAATAGATAAACTACCAATTGGTAATTAAAAAGCCGTTCGATTTCATTGAGGAAAGCGATTTCGTATGACCGACAACACTACGCCTGTCGCAACTGCTGAAACCTTATCGTACAAGAATCCTGATTTGCCCGCTGGTGAGCGAATCGCCGACTTGCTCTCTCGCATGACTCTTGAGGAGAAGGTCGGCCAGATGATGCAGCTTGACGCCCGCGGCGGCGATCTTGAGGATCTCATCGTGAATAAGCATGTCGGATCCATTCTTCATACCAGCCCCGAGGATTTATCTCGTGCCGCCAAGACCGTCAATGAGAAGACGCGTCTGGGCATCCCGTTGGTCATCGGCGACGACTGCATCCACGGCTATTCCTTCTGGCCCGGCGCTACGATTTTCCCCTCCCAGCTCGGCATGGCCGTCAGCTGGGACGCCGCCAAGGTCGAGGCCGCCGGCCGCGCCACCGCCGAAGAGGTCTCCTGCACCGGCGTGCACTGGACGTTCTCTCCGGTGCTGTGCATCGCCCGCGACACCCGCTGGGGCCGCGTGGACGAGACCTTTGGCGAGGACCCGATGCTGATCGGCGAACTCGCCTCCGCCATGGTCAAGGGTTACCAAGGCGGTGCCAAGGCCGGCGAGGCATTGCCGAAGAACGCGATCTTGGCCTGCGCCAAGCATTTCGCCGGTTACTCCGAAACCCAGGGCGGCCGCGACGCATCCGAAGCCGACCTCTCCCACCGCAAGCTCGAATCCTGGTTCCTGCCGCCGTTCGAACGCGTGGCCAAGGAAGGCTGCGGCACGTTCATGCTCGGCTACGAGTCCATCGAAGGCGTGCCGGTCACGTTCAACAAATGGCTGCTGACCGACAAGCTGCGCGGCGCATGGCAATACAATGGCACGCTGATCACCGACTGGGACAACGTCGGCCGCTCGGTATGGGAGCAGCACGTCAAGCCCGATTACGTGCACGCCGCAGCGGACGCGGTCAAGGCCGGCAACGACCTGGTCATGACCACCCCGCAGTTCTACGAGGGAGCCATCGAAGCCGTAAAAACCGGTCTGCTCGACGAATCCCTGATTGACGATGCGGTAGCCCGCATCCTGGCCCTGAAATTCCGCCTCGGCCTGTTCGAAGACCCGCGCCTGCCGGATGCCGAACGCATCAAGGCGGTCATCGGCTCCGCCGAACACCAGCAGACCAACCTGGAACTCGCCCGCGAATCCGTCGCCCTGCTGCGCAACGACGGCGCCCTGCCGTTCGCCGCAAACAAGGCCAAGCGCATCGCTGTGGTAGGCCCGCTTGCCGACGACGCCCAGAACCAGCTCGGCGACTGGGCCGGCAACTCCGGTCAGGTTTCTTGGATGCCAGACGGACAGCCTCGAGACATGATTACCACCGTGCTCGACGGCCTGACCCAGCTCACCGCCGACGATTGCGAAGTGGTCTACTCGCGCGGTGCGAACGTCATCGACCTCGTGCCTGACCCTGCCGGCGAGTTCTACCCGGACGGCCAGCCTCGCCCGAAAATCGGCGTTTCCGCCGCCGTCGATCAAGCAATGATCGACGAAGCCGTGGCCAACGCCCGCCAGTCCGATCTGATCGTGGCCGTGGTCGGCGACGTGGTCCAGCTGGTCGGCGAAACCTGCTCCACCGCCACGCTCGAACTGCTCGGTGGCCAGAACGCCCTGCTCGACGCGCTCGCCGCCGTGTCGGGCGAAACCGGCAAGCCGATGGTTACCGTGCTCATCAGCTCCAAGCCGCAGGTGTTGCCCGCCTCCATCGTGGGCGAGTCCAGTGTATTCGCCAAGCGCGTCAACGACCCCGAAACCGGCACCGGTTCTATCCTGTGGGCGCCGAACCCGGGCATGCGCGGCGGCCAGGCCATCGCCGAAATCATCTTTGGCCTGACCAACCCGTCGGGCCGACTGCCGATCACCTTCCCGCGCCACGCGGGCCAGCTGCCGGTCTACTACAACCAGATCCGCGGCCAGCACGGCGACCGGTACGCCGACCTCACCCAGGATCCGGCCTTCGCGTTTGGCGAGGGCCTGGGCTACACGACGTTCGCATACGGCGAGCCGACGATCGTGGGCGGCGCATCGAACGCCGACGGCACCTTCGCCAAGACCGATACCGTGCGCGCCGAAATCGCGCTCGCCAACACCGGCGACCGTGCCGGCGTGGAGGTCGTGCAGGCCTACATCGGCGACGTCGTGACCTCCTACAGCTGGACCGACCGCGAGCTCAAGGCCTTCCGGCGCGTGGCGCTGGAACCGGGGCAGAGCACGACCGTCGCCTTCGACATTCCGGTCGCCGACTGCACCATCGTCGATCCGGACGCCAACCGCATCGTCGAACCCGGCGAATTCGAGCTGCTCATCGGCCATTCGTCGCGCCGCGAGGACCTGAAGCGCGCCACCTTCACCGTGGCGTAGCCGGGTTTTCGGGCCTGCCGGCCATCAGTTAGGCAGATCGTTCGCCTCGTAGGCAGGCGCCTGCTCCCGACCGTCCTTGGAAACCAGCGATATCAAGGCGTCCTGTTGCCGGCCACCTGCCTACGAGGCGAACGATCTGCCTAACAAGCAAGGATTCAGTCGGTAGCGGTGATGTGCTCGACGTCCCAACGCACGCCGAGCACCTCGGGAGTGCGGATCACCGCATCACCTATACCGATTACGTAGCGCTGATGACCAGTTCGATCACCTCGATCGTCAACATCATCACCTATGTGCTCATCGCGTTCGTGGCGGTGTCGCTGGTCGTCTCGTGCATCATGATCGGCATCATCACGCACATCTCCGTGATGGAACGTACCAAGGAGATCGGCATCCTGCGCGCGCTGGGCGCCTCGAAGCGCAACATCTCGCAGGTGTTCAACGCGGAGACCATCATCATCGGCCTGTGCTCCGGCCTGCTCGGCGTTGGCCTGACCGCGCTGCTCACGATTCCCGCCAACGCCATGGTCGCCGGCCTGCTCGGCTCGGGCGGCACGCTGACCATCTCCCTGCCGATCGGCTACGCGGCGATACTCGTGGTCCTGAGCGTGGCCATCACCCTGATCGGCGGCCTGCTGCCCGCCCGCAAGGCCGCGCACAAGGACCCGGTCATCGCGCTGCGCACCGAGTAGGGCGGTCGGCTGGAGATATCGACCTCCGGACTGGACCCCATATCTAGTCCGACGGCCGTATGATAGAAACACGGGTGGTCCGGGACTGCTGCATGTAGCGGGGAGGCGTCATGGTCCCTATCGAGAATGTGTACGAACAGATCCGTGCGTTTGCCGCTGATGCCGGTGCGCGCAAGGTCGTGCTATTCGGATCTCGAGCAAAGGGCGTGAATCGTCCTAAAAGCGATATCGATCTTGCCGTGGCCGGATGTCCCGATTTCAATCGCTTGGAACAGAACCTTCAGGACAATCTGTGGTCACTGCTTAAAGTTGATGTCATCAATCTGGATGAGCCGATTTCCTCATCGCTGAGGGCGGAGATTGAGCGTAGCGGAAAGGTGCTGTATGAAAAAGTATGAGAATTACGTTTCCGCGCTGAATTCACTGCGCAAAGCTCCTGAACAGGATCTCAGCAATGATTTCATCCAGAGCGGGATCATTGACAAGTTCGAGTTGCAGTTTGAGCTTGGTTGGAAACTGTTTAAGGCATTGCTGGCTTATGAGGGAGACCCTGTTTCCGCTTCCGGTTCCCCGCGAGATGTGCTCAAAACCGCTTTTCAATACTATGATTTCATGGACGAATCGTTGTGGCTGCGCATGCTGCGCGATCGCAACGATTCCGCTCATATCTACGATGAAGAACGAGCTCGGTGTCTTGTGGATGCCATCATCGCTGATTTCATTCCTGAATTCGAGCGTGTGAATCAGGGGTTGGCCGTTCGCTATGGCGAAGCGCTGAACGATTAGCGTGGCAGTGTATGACGCTGGGTATTGACGAGCGGATCAACGGGGTGAGCCTCGGCAACTGGCTGGTGCTGGAGAAGTGGATGAAGCCGGGGCTGTTCGCGGCCAGCGGCGAGGAGGACGAGATCCGGCTGCACCGGGCCATGGAACCGGCCGAGCTCGAGACCCTGCTGCGGCGGCATCGCGATACCTATATCACCGAAGCCGATTTCCGGAACATCGCCGCGCATGGCTGCAATCTGGTGCGCATCCCCGTGCCGTATTTCATTTTCGGGGACGTGCCCGGCCATCCCGGGTGCCTCGGGTATCTGGACAAGGCCTTCGACTGGGCCGAGCGCGCCGGGCTCAGGATCCTCATCGACCTGCATACCGTGCCCGGCTCGCAGAACGGATTCGACAACGGCGGCCTCACCGGCGTGGTCCGCTGGCATCGCAGCCCGCGCGCGGTCGCCTTCGCGCTGGGCGTGCTGACCCGTCTGGCCGCTCGGTACCGGGGCCGCGCGGCGCTGTTCGGCATCGAAGTGCTCAACGAGCCGATCGATTGGCTGACGTATGCCACCTCCCCGTCGAGCCGACAGGCGAAAGACAAGGCCGAGACGCGGGGAAGCGGGCCGGTTCCGATGGTCTTTCTCAAACGGTTCTACCGCGCGGCGTACCGCCGGTTGCGCCCGATTCTGGCCGAGCATCACATCATCGTGTTCCACGACGGCTTCCGGCTGGGCCGTTGGCGGGACTGGTTCGTGCGCGAAGGCATGCGGGGCGTCATGCTCGACACGCATGTCTACGTGGTCATGGCCGAACGGTTCCCGCTGCTCCGCGCGATTCCCGAGCGGTGGATGATGGGCTGCTACCGTCTGTTCGTCCGCTGGAACGCATGCCGCATCCGTTCGGCCTCCCGGTACACGCCGGTGATCGTCGGGGAGTGGTGCGTGGCCAACAATCTGGCGATCCGGATGATCGCCGGGCCTGCAAACGATGGCGATTCCACCGATGCGGACGCCGCTCGGGGCGCGTCCGCCATACGCGGCGTCTACCGTGAGGTCGCCGCCATGCAGCGCCGGGCGTGGGATGCCTCCGCGGGCCAGATCTACTGGAGCTATCAGCTGCGCGGCGATCGCGCTCTCCTGCGTGGCCCCGATTCCCGGGCGGATGCGCGGCGATTCGATCCCTGGGACCTCACCCACGTCTGGCACGCCGGTTGGATGTAGCGGTTCGTGTGCCCTTGTGATACGGGCTGATGTGTTTTCGGCTCGGATGGGTGTGTTTTCGGTGCGGATTACACGGTGCGGACCGGCACGGTCCCGCGCCGTTGCCGCCGTATGCCCGCGCCGGTGCCTGTGTGGCTGAGCGATGGCATTTCACTTGGCTGTGGCGTTTGCGCCGCCATATTTGATAATCTAATTACCAGCCGGTAGCCAGCGCGTCACCAATGGCCGGGCTCATGGACGAGCCTGGGCATGGGGTGGGGCGCCAAACCGGCGCGTGCGGTGCGCGTCATTGGGGAGCATGCTGCGCGGGACCATCCGGCGGACCGGATAACACGGCACGTCGGCAACCAGATAATCGAATAACCGGACCATCCGGCAGCGAAAGAAAGAGGCCTCATGAGCGAATCGACCTATCCATCCGTCAAGGATCTGACCCTCGAGGAGAAGGCATCCCTCACCTCGGGCGGCGATGCCTGGCATCTGCAGGGCGTCGAGTCCAAGGGCATCCCCGGCTACATGATCACCGACGGCCCCCATGGCCTGCGCAAATCCCTCGCCTCCAGCGCCGGCGAGACCGATCTCGACGCCTCCGTGCCGGCCACCTGCTTCCCGCCAGCTGCCGGCCTGTCCAGCTCGTGGAACCCGGAACTGATCCGCAAGGTCGGCGAGGCGATGGGCGAGGAGTGCATCCAGGAGAAGGTGGCGGTCATCCTCGGCCCCGGCGTCAACATCAAGCGCAACCCGCTCGGCGGGCGCTGCTTCGAATACTGGTCCGAAGACCCGTATCTGGCCGGTCACGAGGCGATCGGCATCGTCGAGGGCGTGCAGTCCAAGGGCGTCGGCACGTCCCTGAAGCACTTCGCCGCCAACAATCAGGAGACCGACCGCCTGCGCATCTCCGCCAACATCGGCCCGCGCGCCCTGCGCGAGATCTATCTGCCGGCCTTCGAACACATCGTCAAAACCGCCCAGCCGTGGACCGTCATGTGCTCCTACAACAGGATCAACGGCGTATACTCCGCGCAGAACCGCTGGCTGCTCACCGACGTGCTGCGCGGCGAATGGGGCTTCGAGGGCATCGTCATGTCCGACTGGGGCGCCGACCACGACCGCGTGGCTTCCCTCAACGCCGGTCTCAACCTCGAAATGCCGCCGAGCTACACCGACGACGAGATCGTCCACGCCGCCCGTGACGGCCGCATCGCCCCGGCCCAGCTCGACGCGATGGCCCAGGGCATGATCGATCTGGTGAACAGGACCCGCGCGGCGATGAGCGTCGACGATTACCGCTTCGACGTGGACGCCCACGACGAGGTGGCCCACCAGGCCGCCGTCGAATCCATCGTCATGCTCAAGAACGACGGCGCGATCCTGCCGCTCGACGCCGACGCGGCCTCCGGACAGAAGATCGCCGTGATCGGCGAATTCGCCCGCACCCCGCGCTATCAGGGCGGCGGTTCCTCGCATATCACCCCGACCAGGATGACCAGCTTCCTCGACGTGCTCGACGAGCGCGGCATCGCGGCCGAATTCGCCCCCGGCTTCACGCTCGACCTCGAACCGGCCGATCCCGCTCTGGAGACGCAGGCCGTCGACGCGGCGAAGCGCGCCGACACCGTGCTCATGTTCCTCGGATTGCCGGAAGCCGCCGAATCCGAAGGCTTCGACCGCGAAACCCTCGACATTCCCGCCAAGCAGATCGCGCTGCTCGACGCCGTCGCCGCCGCGAACGATCAGGTGGTCGTCGTGCTGTCCAACGGCTCCGCCGTTTCCGTGGCCCCATGGGCCGGCCGCGCGAAGGGCATCCTCGAATCGTGGCTGCTCGGCCAAGCTGGCGGCCCGGCGCTCGCCGACGTGATCTTCGGCCGGACGAGCCCGTCCGGCAAGCTTGCGCAGACGATACCGATGGATATCAACGACGACCCGAGCATGGTCAACTGGCCCGGCGAGGAAGGCCACGTCGACTACGGCGAAGGCGTGTTCGTCGGCTACCGCTACTACGACACCTACGGCAAGGCCGTCGGCTATCCCTTTGGCTACGGCCTGAGCTACGCCACCTTCGAGATCTCCAAGGCGGCCGTGGCCAGGACCGGCGCGAACACCGCCGTCGTCACCGCCACCGTGACCAACACCTCCGGTGTGGACGGCGCCGAAACCGTGCAGGTGTACGTGGCGCCCGGCAAGGCCGACGTGGCCCGGCCGCGCCACGAGCTCAAGGGCTTCGTGAAGGTGTTCCTCAAGGCCGGCGAGTCGGCGGACGTGGCCATCGACCTCGACGAGCGCGCCTTCGCCTACTGGTCCGAGCGATACGATGACTGGCACATCGAGTCCGGCGAATACGCGGTCGAGATCGGAACCAGCTCGCGCGACATCGCCGCCACCGTGACGGTCGCCCTCGAGGGCGACGGCAAGACGCAGCCGCTCACCGCATGGTCGACCTATGGCGAATGGTCGTCCGACCCTATCGGCGCCAAGGTGATGGCCGCGGTGGCCGCCGCGTTTGTTGTATGGCCGTGCCTCGCCAAGACGATGGGGGCGGGTGCGGGTGCGTGGAGACGAGAGGGCGGGAGCATGGGGGAGTACGTAGTTCGGGGATGAACATACGTCATGGTGGGGTGCGATCGAGCGTGGTCGGGCGAGTTAAACCCCCGTTATACCAGTTTTTTTTTTGACGGCGTTTTACGGGGCATAACGAACATGTCGAATGTGAGAAAAACGGGTGAAATGCCCCCGGAATCAGGTTTACGTGCGCTTTCGCGAACCTTATTCGGGGGTCGCCGGAACCGTCACCCGATCGCTATGTTGTGCTGTGTGAGCGTCCAGAGAGGACGTGGGATCGCACCCCCCCGCCGCGGATCGGCGGATGGGGTGCGGGTGAAAGCCTAAGGAAGATGGCATGTTCGAGAGGCTGAAGGGCCTTCGTGAGGAAGGCAGCGCGCGATACGGCGTGTTCGCGCGCGTGATCGCATTCGTCGCCGCGCTGTGCACGATGCTCATGTTGGTGCTGGTTCCAGCCTCGTCCTCCTATGCACTCGAGTCCAGCGTCAATGCCGCCGTGGGGTTTGAGCAGTACATCACCAACGCGGTGGTTTTCAAGCTGGAAAATGGCAGTTGGGTGCCAGTCACTTCCGTTACCGATGGCGATGGTATTAAGGTATCCATTGACTATACAATGCCGGCCGGTACGGTTACGGGCGAGAATCAGGAAATCACGTATCAGCTGCCCGCCGGTGTGAGGCCGATTCAGGACGAATCCGGCACGGTGTACCAAAGCAACACGCCTGTCGGCACCTACACCATCGGAACCGACGGCAAGATCACCATCACGTTCAACGACAACTTCGCGACCGGTGAAGCGTTCTCGGGCAATATCACCTTCCAAGGCACGGCCGAAAAGCAGGGGAGCGGAGACAGCAGCGACATCGATTTCGGTGGTGATACCGGCAAGGTCACCATCAAGGTCGTCAAAGTCTCGGCGGATGGCACTGTATCCGATGTAAATATCAGTGGCAAGGTCAGCGACACGAACGATGCGTCGAACAACAAGCTCCCCGGATTCACTGTCGATAATTTGCCAGAGCTCGGTGCGGGTGAGAAGTACATCCTCACATACGATGTCGTGCTTGACGGCACCGCTGGTGATGGTTCAGGTCAGGTGGGTAACGCTGCCGAAGCGGACGGTGGAAACAGTCACGGGAACATGTGGCATACCGAAACCATCGAGTCACGGATTCAGAAAAAACGGTTGGTACGATTCCACAAAGGACCTGATCATGTGGACCATCATCGTCAACAACTCCGGATGCACCACGAGCGGTAACACCATCACCTGCTCCGATCTCGGCGGCGAGAAGGTTACCGACGCATTGCAGACCGACGGCGTCGACATCCAAGGCGATGTCGTCATCACCGGCAGCGACGGGTCGAAGCGCACGGTTTCGGCGCAGGAGTTCATGAGCAACGGCTATACGTTCCCTGAGGGCTCGACCGCGAAGACGTATACCATCGCCTATCAGACCAATGTCCCGCAAAGCGAAGCTGGGCATAAGGCCCAGGTCGAGAACCAGGCCACTATCAATAAGCCCGGCGAGGGGACGGCAAAACGTCCACCGGCACGGTCGATGTCACGAAGCGCGATTGGGGCGTCACCAAGTCGAATGACGGCAGCGAAACGGACCGTGCGGATGGCAAGACCGATACCCGCTGGAATGCCAACGTGACGATTCCGGCCAGTTGGAAAACCCTCACCTTCACCGATACGATCACCAACGCGGTCGATAAGGCCACGGGCACGGATCAGGGCGAAGGCACCCATTACGCCATCGCGGCGGAAGTGCAACGGACCATCGAGCAGAACCTGCGAATGACGTTGTCGGACGGTTCATCACTGGACTATGCCGCGATGAACAAGCAGTTCAATATCTCCGTTACGTACGCCGATAAGGATGGCAATACTGTTGAGGCGACCGACGGCACGACGCAGGTGAAGAGCTTCTCCATCACCGTGACGCCGAAGTACACCGATAAGGACGGCAACGCGATCGTCGCCAACGCTGATGGCGAGACGGTCGCGGCGTCGGGATTGTCGCTGAGCTACGCCACGGTCATCGACTATTCAGGTATCGCCACAGATAGTACTTGGACGTTCAAGAACACGGCTCAGGTCGGTGGCCATCACGCCGATGCCACGCACGACCACACCAAGGACAAGCCGCTTGAGAAGATGGTTGGTACGGTGGACGGCAACGGCAAGGTGTCGTACGTTGACCACTCCGGGAACACCAAGGTCGATTACGACAAGACCAATGGCATCCTGTACTACCAGTTGCTTGTTCGTACGGACAAGACCACCAAGGGTAACATCACCGTGACCGACACGTTGCCGAAGGGCGCGACGCTGGTGACGGAAGGCGCTCATGCGCCGACAGCGGCGTTCTACGAAAATGATTACTACGTGTACCCCTTTGTAGGCGATTACACCATCGCTGAGCATTTCAATGCGACGGCAGGCACCACCGCCGACGACGGCACTACCCCGGTGACGTTCACCATCGACGATGGCTACAACAAGGACGGTAAGGCGCACGTCATCGCCATTCGCTACGCCGTTTCCATCAAGGATGATTCCTTCTGGAACGACCTGAGCCATACGACGAACAGCTATACCAACAAGGCGGAGTGGGGGGTGTTTCTATGTTTTTGTCAACTTTGTAGGGGTTGATGCGCCGGGGTTCTGGTGGGGTGTTTTCGGGCGTGCTTCGTCCCGCTGGCGGTGTCCGGCGTGTTCGTCGTGGCGTTCAGGCTGCGAGGGCGGGGTCTTGGTGGAGG
>SKEZ01000152.1_pt1 | contig 70515 bp, 56 predicted proteins | sample 4843881 | NCBI WGS metagenome assembly SKEZ01 (sample SAMN11008796, study PRJNA524170) | human gut metagenome | isolation source: fecal sample from pouch patient p1, p46 | place: Israel: Tel-Aviv | reverse complement strand
CCCCAGCCGGCTTCGCCGCCTGCCCCCGCCAGCGAGGGCAGCATATGCCAACAACCGGTTTAACGGAGCCACAGGTTTCCGCCACTCTATGGCTGTTATATCCCGCCCGGCAGTTCCTATATGCGAATACGCAAACGGCTCCGGCAACCGTATGCAGGTTGCCGGAGCCGTTTCGATACCGAACCAGCCGTTTCGAGCAGCCAGCCCAGACGACCGATTCAACCAGCTGGTTCATCCAGCCGAACCAGCCAGCCGGTTCAACCGGCCGCAATCAGTCAGACGAACCAACCATCACAACGCGCCGGACCGCGGCTCAGCGCCGCCCGGAATGGCGGTTCGGCATGCGGAACGGTGCGCTCTTGGTCTTGGAATGGCGGCGATGCGGGCCTTTCGTATTGCCGTAACGCGCGATCATGCGGCGATCGTGGCGTTTGGCGTCCTCGGAACGCTCATCGCGCACGATGCGGTTCTCATCCTTGCGGTGAATGCGCTTGCCGCCACCTTCGCCGCCCCGCTTCGCCCCGCGCAAGGACGGGGCCGACGACCGCTTGCGCCCATCGTAGGACCGTTCGGCACGGGACCGGTCCTTATGCGAGAAGTCGCGCTTCGTGCGGAGGGAATCGGATCCGCCGCGGGAATCCGAAGTCATCTCGTCACGGGTTTCTGGCACGTCGGAGCGGCCCGTCGTCTCGCGCTTGCGTGCCGGGCGTTCCGAACGGTCGAAACGCCCTCCCCTCCCACGGCGATCACCGCGATCACCGCGATCGGCGCGGCTATCCCGCTCGGCACGCTTAGAATCACGCTCAGCGGCACGCTTCGACCATGCCTCGTCCTGCTCGAAGCGCAGATCGCGCCGCTCGGCGTCGCGGTCGTGCAGCCCGGCCCGGCGGTCGGCACGATTGGCCGGCGCCCGATCGGCCGTCGTAGCCGTCGCGGCCTCCATGCGATCGGCGTCGCCGCGGCCGCGGTCGGCGCCATCACGACGCCCGGCCGGCCGACCGGCCCCGGCCCCGGTGCCGCGGTTGCGCCGGCGCTTGCGGCCGCGTCCCTCGCCATCGTCGGAGGACGCGCCGCCACGGCGCTGGCGACCGGCCGGCTGGGACTGCTCGAGGCTCCATCCGTCCACGCGCTCGGCGCGCTCCCCCACCAATTCGAGCACTTCGGGCGAATCGTGGGTGACCTCGATCGGCTTCACCTTGATGCCGGCGATCTTGAGCATGCGGCGCGCCTCGCGGCGCTGCTCGGGCAACACGAGCGTGACCACGTCGCCCTCGCGGCCGGCGCGCGCGGTGCGGCCGGAGCGGTGCAGGAAGGACTTCGGGTCCTCCGGCGGCTCGACCTGCACGACGAGTTCGACGCCACTGACGTCGATGCCTCGCGCGGCCACATCGGTGGCGACCATGACGCGCACGTCGCCCGACTCGAAGGCCGCGAGATTGCGGTCGCGCTGGTTCTGGTTGAGGTTGCCGTGCAGTTCGGCGGCCGGGATGCCGTTTTGCGTGAGGTTCTTGGCCAGCTTCTTGGCCTGAAACTTGGTGCGCGTGAACAGGATGCGCCGGCCCTCGCCCGAGGCGAGCGTGCGCACGAGCTCATGCTTGTCGGCGCGCGTGGTCTCGAAGACGTGGTGGGTCATCAGGTCGGGTTCGGCGGTGGCCGAGTCGACGCTGTGCACCTTCGGATCGTGCAGGAACTCGTTGACCACCTCGTCGACGCCGTGGTCGAGCGTGGCGGAGAACAGCATGTGCTGCGCGTCCGGCGCGATCTGCGCGAGCAGGCGCTTGACCGGCGGCAGGAAGCCCATGTCGGCCATCTCGTCGGCCTCGTCGATGACGACGACCTCGACGGATTCGAGGGTGAGCAGCCCCTGGCGCAGCAAATCCTCAAGACGGCCCGGGCAGGCCACCATGATGTCGGCGCCCGAACGCAGGTCGCGCACCTGGCGCTTCTGGTTGACGCCGCCGTAGATCGTGGTGGTGGCCATGCCGTACATCTGCGCGAGCGGCATGAGCACGTCGTTGATCTGGTTGGCGAGCTCGCGCGTCGGGGCGAGCACCAGACCGCGCGGATGCGGCAGGAAATCGGACTCCAGGCGCTCCTCGAGACGCTCCTGCCTGCGGCGCTTGATCTCGCGGCGGAATGCGCTCATCGTGGATTCGTCGTCGAAGGAATCGTAGTCGCCGAGCCGGGCGACCAGCGGGATCGAAAAGGCGAGCGTCTTGCCGGAACCGGTGCGGCCCCGGCCCAGAATATCGCGGCCGGCAAGGGAATCGGGCAGGGTGTCGGCCTGAATCGGGAATGCGGTCTTCTTGTCATCGGCCGCGAGCACACGTACCAGCGGTCCGGGTACGCCAAGTTCTCCAAAGGCAAGCGGGCGGGCTTCGTCCTGACCATCCGTCAGGGAATCATCAAAATCAGTGTCGTTACGGGGCACAGTGGCCTTTCATGTCAATCAGGATGCGCGAACTGCGCAAACCATCTGACTGTAGCCCAAGGCCGCTACTTTCCCGCATGCCGGGCCGGGGCGCCGCGCGGCGCACTCCCGCCCCGACGCATGCGGGGAAAAGACGCCGCGCGTCGCTACCGGCCTACCGGTAGTTGCGCTCGATGAGGATATCGGAGACCGTGAGGTTCGCCTCGCTGAGCAGATTGAACAGGATCACCCCGGCGAGTTCGTCCGGGCTCATGAACGAATGCTGCTTGTCGAGCGACACATAGTCGTGGCTCTCGCGGTAGAAATCGGTGTCGATGCCGCCCGGGTACACGCCGACGACCTTGACGCTCGACCCCTTGTACGCGGCCTTGAGGCTCTGCGTGTAGCCCTTCTCGCCCCACTTGGTCGCGCAGTACACCGATTCGTTGGCGTTGCCGCGCGTGGCGGCGGTGCTCATCACGTTCGCGATCTTGAGATCGCGTTCGCCGTCGGCCTTCAGCGTCTCGACCGACCACAGGATCATGCCCTTGAGACCCTTGAGACATTTGTCGACGTCGGCCGCCTCGTAGCCGGTCGGCGTCTTGAACGACGGCTGGCCGGCATTGTTGATGAGCAGGTCGATGTGGCCGATCGCCGCGATCTCGGCGACGGACCGCTTGACGAAGGCCTCGTCGGACACGTCTCCGACGAATCCGCGGTAGGCCTCGGCCGGGAACCGCCGGGCGAGTTCCGCCTGCCGTTCGGCGTTGAAGTCGATGCCGGTCACGAACCAGCCGCGCTCGATGAGCTGCCGGGCGAGCTCGTATCCCAGTCCCAGCGCGCTGCCGGTCACGATCGCGATGCGCCTGCCCTGTGCCGTCCGTTCGCCCATATCAGTCTCCCTGCCGTGTCGCCGGATGCACCCGATGCGCACCCGCATTCGGTACCATCATAGCGCACCGCGCATCGAACCGGTTAGATTTGCGATGCGCGGACGACGGCCACCGCCGATCGCCCGTCAACGAACCGCCGAACGCCGAGTCATACCCCCGGTCACGCTCCGGCTCACGCCTCGGTGCGACCGCCCGACTGGTTGATGCGCCGGATGACCCGCGCCGGATTGCCGGCGACGACGCAGTCGGGCGGCACATCCCTGGTGACGACGCTGCCCGCGCCGACCACCGAACCGTCGCCGATCGTGATGCCGGGCAGCACGATCACGCCGCCGCCGAGCCAGCAGCGATCGCCGATCGAGATCGGCTTGGCGTACGTGTTCCAGCGGTAGCGGCCGCTGCCGGGATCCCAGCCGTCGACCAGCCGATCTGCGGCCTCGACCGGATGCGTCGAGGTGTAGAGCTGCACGTTCGACGAGATCATCGTGTCGTCGCCGACCGTGATCGTGTTGCAGTCCACGAAAGTGCAGTTCATGTTGACGGTCACGTTGGTGCCGAGGTGGATGTTGCGCCCGTAATCGCAGATGAACGGCAAGCCGACCGACACGTTCGACCCGATCGAGCCGAGCAGCCGTTCGAGGATCTCACGCTTCTCATCCTTCTGGTCGTAGGCGAGCGCGTTGTACCGCGCCAGCAGCGCGCGGGCGGTGTTCTTGAATTCGAGGAACACCCCGTCGTGGCAGTCGTAGATCTCCCCCGCCATGCATTTGTCGAGTTCACTGCGCCGTTCCATACGCTCTCCTTATCATCCAATCGCCGTTCCACCGCCGCCCGGGCGGGCGCCCTGCCGCTCCACCCGGCCGCCGGCGCGCCACGAGCGCCAGCCCGTCACGCCAGCTTCGGATACCACTGCGCGAACCATTGGTCCGCCCGGTCGCCGTCGAGCCGAGCCTGCATCCACCGGCGGCATGCCGCCAGATACCGGTCCAGCAGCCGACCCAGCAGTGCATCGCAGATATGTAGAAAACGTCCAATCATCGACACCACCCCTTCGGATATGGCATATGGATACCGTTACGAGCATCGCGTTCTTTCTGCGTTTTCAGTGTATGTCCTCGACGTTCGCGTACACGCTCCGCGATCGCGATACTGCATCCGATACTATGAGAATCGTGCAGTTTCTTGATCATTCATCGCAGGACGGCGGCACGGGCGCGCAACGGGCCGGCGCCGCCCCGGCCACCGGCCCGTCCCGACACTTGGCTGCGCGCGGCTCCGGCGCCACGCCGCGCCGCACGTCGACGGTGCTGTCCGACCTGTCGGAGCGGATCCACTACAACATCCCCGAGCTGCCGATCTATGCACGACTCGATCCGCTGTCCTCGTTCCCCGACCACCGCTGCCCCTGCCACTGGCACCGCGATCTGGAATTCCTGCATGTCGTCAGCGGGCGGATGCACTATTTCGTCAACGGCACCGTGACGGTGCTGCACGCCGGCGAAGGCATCGCCGTCAACTCCAGCCGGCTGCATTACGGATTCTCCCCCGACCTGGGCAACGCGTGGTTCGCATGCGCGGTGATCAGCCCAGCCCTTTTCGAGCACGCCACCACGGGGACCGCGGCCTTGTGCTCCCGCGCGTTCGGCCAGGATATGGATGATTTCCTGACGCTCTCGCCCGATGTGCCGTGGCAGCGTGACATGCTCGCCGGCGTGGACCGGGTCGTCGAGAGCATGGCGCGGGCCGAGGCCAGCGAGGCCGATACGGCCGAGGGGACCGCCACGGCCGGTGGGCGCGCCGATTCCGCGCCCCACGGCGCCGGCCTCTCCGCCGGTACGACCGGTCGGGGATCCGGCGCACTGCCGGTGTTGTCCGAGGCGATGGCGCTGTGCGCGATGGCGATCGACCGGTTTCGGCCGGCCGCCCGGCCCGGCGACGGGACCGGCGCCGCGACGGCGAACGGCGATGCGGCCGAGCGCCGCAGCCGCATCACCGTGCTCGCGATGACCGGCCTGATCCAGCGGCGGTTCCACGAGCCGCTCGGACTGGACGACATCGCCGCCGCCGGCAACGTCAGCCGCAGCCAATGTTGCATGCTGTTCAGGCGCTATGTCGGCCGCACGCCGAACGAGTATCTGACCGAGCGCCGGCTCGAGGAGGCGAAGCGCCTGCTTGCCGATACCGCCGGCTCCGTGGCGGAGATCGCACGCGTCTGCGGATTCTCGTCATCGAGTTATTTCATCAGCGTGTTCCGCCGGCGGTTCGGGGAGACGCCACGCGCCTACCGCGCCCAGCCGCCCGGCATCGGAGCCTCCGGCATATCCGCAGGGACATCCCTCGCGGTCTAAGCGAAAACCCCATCATCCATCGTCTCGTCACGGCAGAAAACGCTCCGGCAAGCCGCCGACGTACTGTACGGCAAGTGTGTTTTGTCCGCATCACAAGTGCAGATAACTCGCAAATACCGATCTGAGGGGCAGAATGGCGGCCTTGCCGGCCTCTTTCGGCGATCTGAGGGGTGAGCCAATGGAACACCCAGAGCTCAATTTCAACCATCTCGCCCGGAAAAGGCCTGACGGCATCCCGTGTTCGCGTTGCGATCGCCCCTCAGATCGCCGAAAGAGGCCGGCAAGGCCGCCATTCTGCCCCTCACATTGGAAATTCATCATACCCGTCGACGGACGCATCACCGCTGGGCACCGATCCCCGCACATTCGGCCCGCAACCGGCACCGTCGGGAAAGGCGTCTGCATCGAAAAACGGCTCTCCTCATACGAGGAGAGCCGTTCTCGATTCACAGGATGTCTGGATCGTCTTTTTCGATCGTGCCGGTGGCCTTGCCTATGGCCTTGAGGCCGTGGTAGGCGACGAGAATCACGATCGTGCCGATGGCGATGCCGTTGAACGAAATGCCGTTGACCGCGAACGCGAACTGGCCGATGGCGATGATCATCGTGATGGCGGCGACCATGATGTTGATCGGCTTGTCGAAGTTGACCTTGTTCTCGACCCAGATGCGGATGCCGATCATGCCGATCATGCCGTACAGCAGGGTGGTCACGCCGCCGAGTACGCCTGCGGGAATGGTGTTGATGACGGCTCCGAACTTCGGGCACAGGCTCAGAATGAGCGCGAAAGCGGCGGCGCACCAGTAGGCCGCGGTGGAGTACACCTTGGTGGCGGCCATCACACCGATGTTCTCGCCATAGGTGGTGGTGCCGGAGCCTCCGCCGAAGCCGGCGATGGTGGTGCCCAGACCGTCGGCGAACAGGGCGGTGCCGATCTGGTCGTCATAGTCACGGCCGGTCATCTGCGAGACGGACTTCACATGGCCGACGTTCTCGGCGACGAGCACGAGCACCACAGGCACGAACATCGGCAGGATGGAGAAGTCGACCTGCGGCAGGTGGAAGTTCGGCAGGCCGACCCACGAGGCCTCGCCGATGGCGGAGAAGTCGACCTGACCGCGGATGCAGGCGTATATGTAGCCGATGATCACGCCGATCAGAATGTTGAGTCGCCCAAGCAAGCCCTTGAACAGCACGGCGACCAGCAACACGGCGAGCAGGGTCACCACCGCGGTGTCGGGAGCCTTCTGGAAGTTGCTCCACACGCTCGGAGCCAGATTGAAACCGATGATGGCCACGATGGCACCGTTGACGACCGGCGGCATGATGATATCGATCCACCTGGCGCCGGCGAAGTGCACGAGCACACCGACCAGGGCCAGCAACAGACCGGTGATCATGATGCCGAAGGATGCGACGGCGATGCCCTTGTTCGCGGTGGTCACCGCGGTGATCGGAGCGATGAAGCCGAAGGACGAGCCCAGATAGCTTGGCAGTACGTTCTTGTTGATCAGCAGGAACAGCGCGGTTGACATCGCCGTGAAGAACAGCGTGGTCGACGGATCGAAACCGGTCAGAATCGGCACCAGGAAGGTGGCTCCGAACATGGCGATCACGTGCTGTGCACCGATTTCCGCGGTACGAGGCCAGGTCAGGCGCTCATCGGGCTCGACCACTTCGCCTGGGCGCAGCGTCTTGCCGTCACCGTGGATCTTCCACGTGAACAAGTTGGACATACTATTGTCTCCTTAACTCTCTCGCGCGGCGGAATAACGGAAAACGTGCCGCACGTCACACGCCATTGTAATGGCTCCGAACGCACGGCACGTTTCAGCAAATGAACGCTTCGGCATCAAACGGTGTCACAGGTGGCGGTCAACGGCATGCACCACATCCACCAAATCGCCGTTGGACAATACCGGACGCCTGAACTCACGCCATTCGTCGACCTTCACCACCCAACGGCCTCCGACCTCATCGAACACCGGCCGCGCGGTCTGCTCCCAACGGAAGCGCTTGTAGGTGCGTCCGGTCGCCGGATCACGACGGGAATAATGGAAGCAGGTGCAGTTCGTGATCCTCCATTCGTCGGATGCCGCACGATGCATGAACTCCTCGTCGGACAGGTCTTCCAACGTAAGCATCAACGCCAGCATCAGATCGCCATGGCTGACCATCACCACGGATTCGGCATCCGACTTGCGATTCAGGGACGTGAGCAGATTATGCACACGGTTCTCGGCCACATCGGCGATGGATTCGCCCGCCGGCGGCCTCCAGTACAGCGGATCGGTGTTCTTGAACATCCAATTGCGTGCGTAGTTGCTCTTGAAATCGTCTTTGGTGATGGTGTTGATCTCACCCCATGAACGTTCGCGCAGCACGCGCGTCTCTTCCCATTTCGCCTTCGGCAGCGCCATGGTCGCCGCGGTCTCACGGGTGCGCACATACGGAGAGACCAGATAACGGTCGAACAGCTGCTGCTGCGCCACCAACCATCGGCCGATGCAGTCGGCCTGTTTGCGGCCGATCGCGGTGAGTCTCCACGAGCGGTCCGGCACGGTCACGTTATCCTGAGTGAACAGCGAATCGTCGCCCTGCTCACCGGCGCTGATGATGACGTTTGCCTCGGATTCACCGTGGCGAATCACGTACAGATCAAGAGGCATTCCCATATTCGATTATTCCTTTGCTTACCTTCATCCGTCGTCATTGAACCATCTCTACCGTAGCGGATTACGGGAAGAATCCTCCGCATTGTTGGCCATTCGCGAAGAAATTTCGCCCTGCGGCCACCGGACGTTCACTATTCCGGCCAAATGCCGTTCTGCGCATACTTGTTGCGGTATTCTCCCGGTGTCATCCCGCTGTGCTTCTTGAATACCTTCGTGAAGTGGCTTTGCGACCGATATGCGAGAATCTGCGCGATCTCATTGAAGCTGTATTCCGAATACTTGAGCATGTTCTCGGCCGCTTCCATGCGCTTGTCGGTGATGTACTGCGACAGCGACGTTCCCGTCTCCCGCACGAACAGTTCCGATAGGTATGTAGGGTTCAGATGCACATGTTCGGCGAGGATGGACACGGTGATCTTCTCATGCAGGTGGTAGTGGATGTAGTCCATGCATTCGTTCACCGCCTTGGAATGCGTCTCGGCTTTCTGCATATCCGCCATCGCCCATGTGAAGAACGTCATCATGTCGGTGTGCAACCGGCGCACATCGTCGGGGGTCTTGCAGTTGTCAAGATCTTGGATGTACAGGTCGGAGGCGTTGTAGGCATCCTCCTCATCCATACCGCCTTCGATGGCGAACCGTGTGGCGAGCGTGATGGTGGTGACGAACCGGTATTTCGCATTCTTGAGCGGATCATCCGACAGGTAGCCGTACAGTCCCGAGTCCCACAGTCTGGTGCTTTCGGAGATGGCGCTGATGTCACCCGAACGCATCAGGTCGTACTGTTTCATCTCTTCCACATACCGGTGATGACGTACCCTGTCCTCGCGCGAGAGGAAGTCCAGATACCGCAGTTTCGCCTCGTCAACAACCGCCATGCCGCTTCCAATCATCCAAATCGAATCCACCTTCAAGCATAAAGGTTTTCAGCATGTTCGCGGCAAGCATGTTCGCAGCCATTCCCAATTCGGCGGCATTGTCATTCAATACCTGAGCCTTTTGGCGAAGTTTGCGTTCATGTAAATCGGCGGCAATCCATGGACAAGGCCTTTTTGTCCCGATGAGGCATCGAGTCTAAATGTAGGTGCTCCAGCCGAGCTTGACAGCCAGGATGACGCCGGTCAGGACGGCGGCGGCGCGCATGATGTTCTCCGGAATATGGCGGGTGACCGGTGGCGCGATGGCGCTGCCGATGATGCAGCCGAGGCACATCATGATGGCAAACGGCCAATAGACCGAGCCACGCACGATGAACATGATGGCGGCGGAGATGTTCGCACCGAAACCCACCACGGTCTTCAACGCATTGATCTGATGGAACGGGCCGATCTTGCCCAAATCAAGTACGGCTAGGGCCAGCGTGCCGGCGGCCGCGCCGAAATAGCCGGAATAGACGCCGACGAAACTCACGCCCAGCCATAGCCACCACGGATCATGCAGCTTGCCGCCACTCGCCTTGCCTGCGATCAGCGCGGCACGTTCGCCTTGCTGTGATTCGGGCAACGCTTGCGCTACGGCGTCTCGCGCGGCCGCCTTCTTGCGTGGGTTCAATGCGATGATCATCGAGCTGAACAGAATCAGTGGAGGTACCGCGAATTCAAAGACCTCGGCGGGCAGCTCCAGCAGCAACAGGCCGCCAATAATGCCGCCGACCAGACCGATCAGCGCATAGACGATCACACGGGTGCGCTGTCCGTTGAGCTCCTTGCGCGCCGCCAGCAGACCGCCGATGCCGGTGCCGACCACGCCGACGGTGTTGGTCGTGTTCGATAGCACGGGCGGAATGCCGAACGCAAGCAGTGCCGGGTAGGAGATTAGCGAGGACGCGCCGACCGCGTAGCCGACGAATCCGGCTCCGATGCCGGCGACCAGAACAAGCAACAACGTGATGACGGACACTCCGGCAATCATGGCACTCCCTATATTTCGCTAGATGTGCGGCCTCATGGATGACGAGAGCCAAGTCTAGTGACTTGGCTCGTAAAGGTCATACGTTGTTCAGAACGTGGCGCAATCCTCCCTCCACCTCACCCGGAAGCGCCCTTTGCCAAAGGGAGCAAGATGAATGCGGAGAAAGGATTGCGGCTAACGCCTGATAAGAGACTCGCTCCAGTAGGCCGCAAGCGGAATAAGCGCCCACTGCAGGGCCAGACCCGGCAGACCCGCGGCAAGGTCGCTGGTCCACGTGGCGGCGATGGAATCGCTCGATCCGAAGACGAACACGGCGATTGCGGTGGCGACCGTCAGTACCACTCGTCCGGCCAACTGGGCAAGTACGACCTTCACCAGACTCGGCAACTTCACGGAACGCAGCAGGCCCGCAATCAGACCGTATGCACACAATTCGATCATCATCAGCGGCAGCATGGCCAGCATCGGCATGCCGGACAGCAGGAAGCTGACCAGCGGAGCCGCCGCACCGGCGATGGCTCCGACGGCCGGGCCGGCGATCAGACCGACGAAGATGATGGGCAGATGCATCGGCAGGAACGTGACGCCAAGCATGGTCCCCTGACCGGAAACGGCACCGATGACGTGGAACAGCTGCGGCAGGGCGACCGCAGCCACGATGGCGAGCACGGTGGCAGCGGCCTTGACGGTCAGGCTCAGACGCGGCAAATCGGCGCGACGCAATGCGATGGATGTGGATGAAGTGGACATTGGTTCTCCTTTGCTCTCCTTTTGCCCCATAGGGCGCTCTCCCTCGCCGGAGGGAGGATTGGAAGGATGGTTCTAGAGGGCGGTGTCGACGAGAAGATCGGCACTTCCTTGGGTATTGGTGGATTCGAAATAACGATTTTCGAGTGGGATCCACTCATCGATGAATCGTTGCAGCATGCGAGGATTACGCGCCTCGAGACGGCGAAGCCGTTCACTCGGGTCGACGATGAGACACATCGTCAGATCGTAGTAGCCGCGCAATGCAGGATGCATGCTGTAGCTTCCCTCAACGACGGTCAGTGCGGCCGGTTCGACACTGCGTGACGTCGCAAAATCGCCGGTATGGCAATCCCACGGCCGGTACCGTACCGCCTTTCCCGCCGCCAATGGCTTCAGCACTTCGGCTTCGAACCGCTCACGGTCGACATTGCCGCCAGGCTCTGCGAAACGTTCAGGCGTACGTTGTTCGGGTCGCAGGAAGAAGTCGTCCATGTGCAGCACATTGCCGCCGAAACGCTCATGCAGGCTAGCGGCGAACACGGTTTTGCCGGATGCGCATGGACCGTCAATGGCGACGAACGCGCACCGGCCTTCGGCCAGCAACCGTTCCACACGATCAATCGCGGATTTCATGCTTTCGACGGATTCCATCGATGAGCCTCCCCTCATACGGTTCGCGGCACTACAGGCACCGCGATCGCATCATTCGAACGGGCTACTCGAGTACGGTCAGACGGTAGGCGCGCGAGCCGATGCCCAGCTCCTCGGCATACTCAAGCGTGTGCTCGCCATGCCGCGTGGCGATGCGTTCGGTCACCGAAGCGCCATCCGGAGCCACGTGAATCAGATCGACGCACGCCTGATCAAGCGCCACCGGGTCGAGTGAAGACAGCACGCCGATATCATGCATATCCGGCTCGGACGGCGTTGCGAAACAATCGCAATCCACGGACAGACGGTTCATTACGTTCAGGTACATCATATTGCCGTGCATATGGCTGATCACGGCCTCGTCGGCTTCGGCCATGGACTCGAGAAAATCATCCTGCGGCGTGTCGATCCAGCGGTCCTTGACCTTGCCGGCGGAGTGTATCCAGCGTTTGCCATTCGAAGAGGCAATGCCGATGGACACATTCTTCAGCGCGCCGCCGAAACCGCCCATCGGGTGCCCTTTGAAATGCGAAAGCACGAAGAAGGAATCGTAATCGTCAACGTGCATACCGACGATGTCGTACGGGATATGCTTGTATTTCGCGACCGGAATCTCGATTTCACCGCCCATATCCATGATCTGGATCGGGGCGATGTCGCCGTAGCCACGCTCCTTGAACACATTGAGGCTTTTCTCCGGGGTTTCGCGGTTGCCGTCGTATGCGGTGGCGCATTCCACCAGCGTGCCACCGATCTCCTGTACGAGATCCTTGACGAGCGACGGATTGAGATTGTTGGATTTCTCGGATTCACCCGAATGGATCTTGATGGCCACCTTGCCTTCCGGCGTTGCGCCCAACGCATGGTAGACGGCGATCAGGCTGTCCGGCGCAATGATTGGCGTGAAGAAGACCTCAGGGGCCTGAGGGTCGTCGGTGCGGTGTTCCAGTCGTTCCAGTCGGGTGATGTCGATTTCGGTCATAATCGTCCTCGATTCTTCATATTGTCGCTCTCAGCCTAGCAACCTCAAGTCAACTTGAAGCAAATCACGTCCTGTGTCGTCTCGGGCAAGCTCGGCGGGCGAACAATCTCAAGATGCCAATATCTCACGGGCCACTTGTATGAAGTCAGTGATGGCGCTCCATTGATAGCTTTGCCTGCGCACACCGAAGCTGATGGCATAGCGCGCATCCTCGCCGATCGGCAGCACACGCAAAGACCTGCGCGCTTCGTCATCAAGCATCTCATCAAGGAACTGGCGGATCGTCAGGCTTGCGCCCACACCGAGCTGCGTCAATGCGAGCGCGGTCTGCAGATTGCCGGAACGGGCCTTGACCTGAGGTCTGAACCCTGCACGCCGGAATAACTCGGCTGCGATATGGCCATCGATATCGTCAGGTTGACCGAGTATGAACGGACAATCCTTCAGTGGCAGGCAATCCCCTTGCGCAATGCGTCGTTCCGCCTCGTCGGAGCCGATGCCGCAGGCGGAACCGCCGGCGACGGCACTCATCCACAGCCGGTTGGAAACGATCAATACCATTTCTTCGTCGTAGAAGTCGACCAATTCCACACCGACCGGCGCACGATCGAAATGTGCTATGGCGATGTCGACCTCACCGTCGACCAAACGTCTTGCATGTTGCTCATTGGCTCCCTCAATCATGTCGACCATGATGCCGGGCCTTTTGCGCTGGTAGGCGGCGATGATGCGCGGCATGATGGTGCGCTCCCTGGTATGTGCGACGGCAACACGCAGGATACCGGTTTCATCGTGTACGATATCGTCGAACTCCTGCATCATCATCGTGTGATCATGCTGGAAATCAGTGGCATATCTCAGAAACGTCTCCCCCGCATAGGTCAGTTCCAGCGGAACGTGGCGGACGAAGAGTTCGCAACCGACCTCCCGTTCGAGGCTCGCGATATGCGCGCTCAGCGTCTGTTGCGTGATGCCAAGTCGTTTCGCGGCCTTGGTAAAGCTGCGTTCCTTGGCGACCATGATGAAGTAGTCCATACTCAGGAAGTTCATACACAGTATTTTACCTGTGACCCGAATCATATTATTTCGTAATAAGCCTGTTACCCTTGCAAAGGTTTCGTTCAAACCAATGCACCGGATGGGCTTCAGACACCCGATTCCGGCGCAACGCCAGCCATAGGCCGGGAAAAGGAGATTCATGGCCGAGATCGTCACCATGGCGCTGTTTTGCACGGCGCTTGTCGCATGTATCGCAGCCGGTATTTCCATAGTCCCGGCATTGGCTGTCGGCGTACTCGTCTTTCTCATTCATGGACGCCTGACCGGGCACGCTTGGAAGCCCATGCTTCGCAAGGGCTTCACCACCATGAAGGCGGCGAGCATCGTGGTGGTCACGTTCGTGCTAATAGGACTGTTGACCACGTTATGGCGCGCGGCCGGTACCGTGCCGTTCATCGTGGCGAACACGACGACCCTGATACGCCCGCATGTGGTGATCCTGCTGGCATTCCTGCTCAATTGCCTGATGTCGCTTTTGACCGGCTCATCATTCGCTTCGGCCGCGACCATGGGCGTGATCACCATGACGCTCGGAACATCCATGCAGGTCTCGCCGCTGTTCTTAGGCGGTGCAATTCTTTCCGGCGTGTATTTCGGCGATCGTTGCTCTCCTGTCTCCACCAGTGCGCAACTGGTCAAGACACTGACGCATACGAACATTTTCGACAATATTCGGCTCATGCTGCGTACAGCCGCGGTGCCGTTCGCGCTGACCTGCGTCGTCTACGCGGCGCTGGCGTTGTGTACGCATCCTTCCGTCGGCTCGATGGACGTGGCCGGCCTGTTCGCCGAGGCGTTCAACCTGCATTGGGTGACCGTGCTGCCGGCCGTGGTACTGATCGTTCTGGCGGTCGCACGCGTGGACGTGCGTCTCACGATGGGTGCCAGCATCTGCACGGCCTTGCCGATATGCCTATTCGTACAGCATATGGACTGGCTTTCCGTAGGCCGGGCGTTGATGCTCGGCTACCATTGTCCGAATGCACAGGTGGCGCCGCTGATCGACGGCGGCGGCGTCATCTCCATGATCAAGGTGATGTTGATCGTCTGCATTTCGTCATCATATTCCGGCATTTTTCAAGAAACAGGCCTGCTGGGCGGCGCACATCGCATGATCCGACGCATTGCGAACCGCGTCGGAGGATTCTGCGCCACGCTCATCACATCCATCGTGACGAGTTGTGTGGCATGCAATCAAACGTTGTCGATCATGCTCACCGACCAGCTATGCCGTGAAGTCGAACCGGACGAGCAGCGGCATGCAATCAATCTGGAAGACACCGCCGTAGTGGTGGCGCCGCTCATCCCCTGGTCGATTGCCGGCGCCGTGCCACTTGCCTCGGTCGGAGCCCCGACCGCCAGCCTGTCATTCGCATGCTTCCTATATCTGCTGCCGCTCTATCGTTGCATTAGAAGAAAACGAACGCCACACCGGCCGCAAAGCACATCAGCAGAATCGAAGTGAGGAAACTGGCGAGGAACGCTTTCCGTCCCTTTTTGGCGATGGCCTTGAAGTTCACGTTGATGCCGAGCGCGGCCATGGCCATGCCGAGCACGATATAGGCGAAATCCACCAGCTGCGGAGTGATCGTGGCGATGAACGGCACGAAAGTGCCGATGACGGAGGCACCGATGAAGCCAAGCATGAACCACGGGAACGAAACCTTACGTTTGCCGTCGGCCGGCATTTCGGAATGGTTCCTGTCCCACCAGACGGCGATGATGATGGCCACGAACACCAGCATGAGCACGCGAGAAAGCTTCATGATGGTGGCGATGTCAACCGCACCGAATGCGTCACCCGCGGCGACGGCGTGCGCGATTTCGTGCAGGGATGCGCCGGCGGTGATGCCCAGCTGCGTCTTGGTAAGACCGGTCAACGGGCCGAGTGCGATTTCCAGCAATGCGAAAATGGTGCCCATGATGGCGATGATGGCCACGGCCATCACCTCATTGTTCGCCTTGTCGTCCTCCTGCTCCGGCGGCACCTTGATGGAGCCGGACAGACCCATGACGGCCGCAGCGCCGCAGATGCCGGTGCCGCCCGCCACAAGAATCGCCAGCTGCGGATCGACGCCCAGCCTGCGGGCGATGCCATAGCATACGACGATGGTAAGCGCCACCACTGCAGCGGCGATCGGCAGACATTTGATACCTTGCGTGAACAGCACGGTCAGGTTGAGCTTGAAGCCAAGCAGAATGATGCCCAACCGTAGCAGCTTGTTGGAGATCACTCCGGCGGCATCCTTCACACCGGCCTTATGTTCGGCGGATCGGCCTACATACCATTGACGAATCGGAAACTGCACGATCATGCCGATCAGCAGCGCGATGATCAGCGCACCGAACAGGCTGAATCCCGGGAACTGCTTCAACCATGAGGCGATGAGCGACGCAAGCAGCGTCACAATACCGATGAAGACCATTTCTTTGGTGGCGATACGCTTCCACCACTTCTCGCAAAACTCTTTCACGAGATTCCAAGTCTTCCGGTGTCCACGGACAAACTATCGTCGTCGAGCCGGCAACTGAACTTCCGAGAGCAGAATGGCACCGAAAATCAGCGCGAAACCGCATACCGACGGAACGGTGAGACGCTCGCCGGCAAAGAGCACGGAAACGAGCATGGCGAAAATGCACTCGGTGCTCAGAATCACGGAAGCTTCGGAAGTGGGCAGATTCTGTATGGCGATCGTCTGGAACACCTGGGCGATCACCGTGGAGCCGACCACCAGATACCCGATGCACAGTATGATATCCCAACGCGCCCACGCCACGGACGGAGCACCTTCGAACAGCACGGCACCGCCGCCGAACAGCACGGTGCACCAGACGAATTCCATCAGCATCAATGCGATCGCATCGAAACCCCTGCCCATGAATCCGACCAGCACCAAGTTCAGGGCGAAGAAGAACGCGCCGATGATGGTCATGGTGTCACCGAAACTCATGTGCATGAGCTCGTCCCCGCCACCGCCGCTGAGCGACACGAGACCGATGCCGAACGCGCATACGAACGCGGCGACCAGATGCTGCCAGTTGGGACGTCTCCGAGTAAATGCCCAGACGATGAACGGCACCATTACGCAATACGTGTCGGTGAAGAAGCTGTTGCGCCCAGGCGACGTGGTTTCCAAGCCTTTGAGCTGGAACAGAAAACCCATCCAGTAGGTCAGGGCAAGCACCAGTCCGGGCATGACGTAACGGCGCAGACGGATTCTGCGCAACCGTGGAAAGAACACCATGGCCATGAGCAATGTGGCGGCACCCATGCGGAAGAACATCAGCCATTGCGTCGGCATATTATCCTGCGCATGCTTAAGCATGGTGTAGCCGGTACCCCACACAATGGCATTGACCAACATCATCACACGGGCGACCGGCTTGGATACGACAATGCCTTCCTGCTGTGGTTGCGCAACCTGCACGTTTTCTACGCCGTGGCTCACTTCGCTCATGGCGACCTACGCTTTCTCCCTCTCCGTCGTATATTCCACGTGCCACTGTATGCCCCTGCTGAAAAGCGACACGCGGACCGTTACTCGGCCTTGGAAGCTTGGCCGTCAACCCAGTTGTCGGCCATGGTGATGGCCTCGTCCAGGGTGACCTTGGCCGCCTTGTAGTACTTGGAATCCTTGACGCCGCCGTCATCGACGAGTTTCTGTCCGGCATCCACGGCCTTCGATAGGGCGTTGAGAAGTTTCCTGCCCGTCAATGTCGTATTGGAATCGTCAGACAACCGTTTGAGCAACCTCTGGGCCTTGTCGATGGATTCCTGCAGCTGCGTCTTGGCTTTACCCAGGGTCTTATCATCGGTTGCATTGCCGCTGTCGCCGGAGTTCGCTGAGGAATCGCCGCCTGAACTCGTATCGTCGGAGGCGTCACCTGAACCGTTCGACATGGAGGATCGGTTCTTGGATTGGATCTTCGCAAGACTGTCCTTCAACGACTCCGTGGCGCTGTTCAGCGTTTTTGACACCAGGTTGAGCTGCGTGATGGTTGCACTGGCGGAACATCCCTCGGTATCGACGGTACCTTCCGCACTGGTGGCCGCATCAGCAAACGCATCAAGGATGTCGTTGACTCCGAGCACGCTACGGACGAGCTTCTGCAGTTCGCCGCCGTTGTCGGAAGTGTCGAGAATCGCCTTGCGTGCGGAACTGAATTCGGCCACGGACTGACGGCATTCCGCCAACACCTCCCGCTGTTTGGCGTGATAGGCGTACGCTCCGACCGTACCCGCCGCGCCCAGCACCGCGATGATGGCCACGACAGCAAGCCAACGCGAACCCGAATGCCTCTCTTTCGCTTCATTCATCATGCATTCACCCCGAAGTCCCACGTTCGTTTCATAGCCGTTTGCCACCCTTATTGTAAGGCCCGATTCGAAACCAACCGTTCGAATCGGGCCCTATTGCTCTCAGCACAGTATGAGTACGGTGCAAAGCACCATCGCGTCACATCACCTTTCGGACACGGCGAATTTGAATTCGTTCATGTCGGCTTATGACATATCAGGCCATTCCAGTAGGACATCCATCGTTGATTCAACCTGAGATAATGGGCAATGCGAGGCCGACGATGAGCAACAGCGCCAACACCGCGCATATCAGCCAGACCAAGGGATGCGCCATGTTGAAAGTGTATCCGACCCCCATGCGCTTGGGCACCACGATGGCCGGATTTTCAGGCGAATAGTAGAACATGCCCAGCACCCATTCGTCGTCATCGTCATCGGCCATGTTGTTTCCGTCGTCGTTCTCGCCATCCAATCGCCATGTCCGAGAACCGCACTGACCGAAGACTACGGCAAGAACCAACTCCGCAACAATGATCGCCAATGCGATCAGCATCATCACCGAGCCCCATGCGCGAATATCCCACCAGTTCGCATACATGGGAATCAGTCCGACGAATCCGAGATTCGCCGTCAAGCCGACAATCAACACGTAGACGCTCCATGCGCGGGAGAAGCGTCCATATGCATAGCCGGAAATGGAAGGACGCTCCGGGTCGATTTGCCGCGGCGAATGGATGATCATTGCATGAACGGCGGTCATCGTCGCAGCCATGATGAGCTGTATCAGTAGGGGCATGCCAAGCACCACCCACAACGATTTATCCAGCCAATCATCGATCTGACCTGCAGCGTTCATGTGTATGGGCAGACGGTCGGGCATGCTGTCATACAGCATGAACGCGGAGGCGGTCATGATGCTGACCGGCACGAGGTGCAGCAATTCCCATTGCAGCCCCAGCGGCTCCGGACCGGCATTTTCGGCAAGGAACGCGGCGCGTTCGAACGTGGATGCCTTCCAGCCACGTTCATGTTTGATTCGCATGGTGCGCTTGCGATACTTCACAATCAGCGCGAATGAGGCCACGATCAACAGCAACGACATTGTCGTCACCGCAATGGTTCCACCGAGGGCTCCCCACAACACCAGGCAGGCGACGCTTGCGGCTACCGCCATCGCGCTTACCGATCCGGCATAAACGGTATATCCGATTTTCGCACGTCTGATCCCAGGGTCGTGTTGCGCCGAAACCGGTACGCTCACCCCGAAGCACACCGTGCGACGCACCACCCAAGGAGCGAGAGCCACACTGACGCCTTCCAACGCAACTATTACGACCATCATCCAATTTGTCATTGGAGCCCTTCCTCCGCTTCTTGATTGTCGGCATGATCCCCGGACCGGTCGATGGTTTCGTCCTGAAAAACGGCGGAAGCATTATGCTTCACATCGGCCATGAATTCGTCCAGCGAACCGCCATGGGCCTTGTATTCGACGGCGATGCGGTAGATATCGTCGCGCATGCGGCGCATTTCACGATCATGCTGCTGCGACAGGGAACCGACGTCGCGGGGCGCAACCATGGCGCCGGACCCTCGACGCATCACGATATGGCCTTCGTCTCTCAGCATGGCATAAGCCTTGTTCACCGTATGGAGATTGATGCCAAGATCTTTCGCCAGCCGACGCACCGAAGGCAGCATATCGCCCGGTTCAAGCTCGCCACGTGCCAGGCCGGCAATGATCTGCCGACGCAGTTGCTCATATAGAGGAAGGGCATCGGCCTTATCTACGGTGATAATCACATCCGTCCCTCTTTCCCATATTATTCTAGTTGATATAGAACAATATAACATTGTGATGACCGATCGTCAACAACGCAGCCATCCTCACGCCACGCATTCATGCCCCTACGAACACTTCCGACAATCAGGCGGCGCATGAGCAAGAAGAAAATCGTCACGGCAATCGTCGCATGCCCCCCGCAAGGGTACTCTAAAGGTACTCTTGCGTTGGCAACAGCCGCCCGAAACGTGGCGGAAACCGCCATTCCACGCGCATTCAAAAACGGCGCGGTTCCAACGGTCCCGAGGTCTGAGACCATTGCAATCACGCCGTTTTCGAGCGATTGGAATCAGTGCTTGCTAACGTTGAACTTGAATTCCACGATATCGCCGTCCTGCATCACGTAGTCGCGGCCTTCCTGTCGCAGCTTGCCTTCCTCCTTGATCTTCGTCATGGAGCCTTCGGCAGCCACGAAATCGTCATAGGAAACGATATCGGCCTTAATGAAGCCTGTTTCGAAATCGGTGTGAATCACGCCGGCGGCCTGCGGTGCAGTGTAGCCTTTGTGAATCTGCCAGGCGCGCACTTCCTTTTCTCCTGCGGTCAGGAAAGTAGACAGGCCGAGAGTGTCATAGCCCACGCGTGCCAGCTGGTCGAGACCGGACTCCTCCAACCCCGCATCGGCGAGCATCTCACGGGCGTCTTCCTCGTCCAGCTCGGTCAAATCGGCTTCGAACTGCGCATTGAGGAAGATGGCCGGAGCCGGGGCCACGGAGGCGGCGAGCTTGTCCTGCAATTCCTTGTTCTGCAGTTCGGAATCGTCCACGTTGAACACATAGATGAACGGCTTGGCACTCATCAGGTGCAGATCGTAGACGGAGTCCTTGTCGAAGCGACCCTCGCGAGCGGCCTTGTCGATGGTCTCACCGGATTCGAGAATGGCCTTGGCCTCCTTGACGGCCGCCATATAGGCCGGGTCGATCTTCTTGCCTCGCAGATCCTTCTCGAGTTTCGGCAATGCGTTTTCGATGGTCTGCAAATCGGCGAGGATCAATTCAGTGTTGATGGTGTCGATGTCATCGGCTGGGTCGACCTTGCCGTTGACGTGCACGATGTCATCATCCTCGAAAGCACGCACGACCTCACAGATCGCATCGGCCTCACGAATGTTGGCAAGGAACTTGTTACCCAACCCTTCGCCTTCGGAGGCACCCTTGACGATGCCTGCGATATCGACGAAGGTGACGGTGGCCGGCACGATCTTCTCGGTGTGCACGAGCTTGGCCAGGATCGGCAGACGATCGTCCGGCAACGGCACGATGCCGGTGTTCGGCTCGATGGTGGCGAACGGATAGTTCTCGGCCAGCACGTTGTTGCGGGTCAGTGCATTGAACATGGTGGACTTGCCGACATTCGGCAGTCCGACGATTCCGATAGTAAGAGACATGGTTCCCTAGCTTAGCTCTAGGCTTCGATGGCGTCGACGGCCTTGATGACCGCCCCTCTGAAGGCGCTTTCCTCGAGGGACGCCACACCCTTGATGGTGGTGCCGCCCGGCGAGCAAACGGCATCCTTCATGGCCCCCGGATGGGTTTCACTGGCCAGGTAAAGCGCACCGACGCCTTCGACCATCTTGGCGGCCAACCGGTATGCGGTGGCGCGCTGCAGGCCATATTTCACACCGGCGTCACCGAGCGCTTCGATGTACATGTCGGTGAAAGCCGGAGCGCAGCCGGCAATGCACATGGCGATGCCCATATGCGCGCTGTCGACGTGCTCGATCAGACTGATCGGCGCGAATAGCCGTTCGAAGGTCTCGGTCTGCGCTTCGGTGAGCGTATTGGCGATTTCGGTGACGAGCACGCCCTTGCCGACGGCCATCGGCGTATTCGGAATGGTGCATTGGACGTGTGCATCGACGAAGTCGGTTCCGAACAGTTCACGGAATTTGTTCAGATCCCAGCCGGCCGCAATGGACACGACGATCTTGCCCGGTTCGGCCAGCTCCTTCGCTATCGGCCCGATGACGCTTTCGATTTGGTACGGTTTGATTGCGATGACGATCACGTCGGCGGCTTCGGCCACTTCCGCTGCGGTGTGCAACGGCCGCGCACCCAGCTTGGCAGTAGTCCTTTCGAGCTTGTCATAATGTGCGGCGCAGGCCACGATGTCACCGCCGTTCACCACGCCGGCGTCGACCATGCCCGAAGCGATGGCTTGGGCCATATTGCCGTATCCGATGAATCCGATGGTTGGATTGGTCATTGCTTCTTTCCTTCGTCTAGAACAGTTCCTGCAGGTCACCGCGGTTCAGGGCCTCGTTGAAGATGTGCGCGAACACCACGGAGCCATGCACACCGTCATGTTCGAATTCATTAGTAGTCCAGTAATGTGAACGGGCCACGCGAGACAACGTGTCCAGCTGCAGTCCGGAATCGACGTACATATCGTCATAGTAGACGGCGGCCTGCAGCGGCACCTCGTTACGGGCCAGCTGGTCGGCATCATAGATCATCCCGAAATGCGTGTCCCCCATGAGCACGTCCATGGCCGGCTTGAACGGTCGAAGCGCATTCTCCCGTTCGAACATCCACGGAAACATGCATTCGCCGGTGAAGTTCAACGGGCGCACATCCGTGTTGAATTCCGGATGCTCGTCACGCACGCGCTGCGCCGCCCATCGAATCGGCTCATCGAGCTCGCCGTTGGCATAGATGAACTCCTGCAACGGCCAATACAGAGGGCGGGATGACGTGGCGTTCATGACGCCATGCAGAAATTCATTCGACACTTCGGATCCGGCGGATACGGAACCGTCACCGTCCAGGAATGCCTCATCAAGCATCCAATGCACACGCTCGAAACTGGGCTTCATGCCGAAGTCGGCGCCAAGGCATTGCAGACGTTCTACGGTCAGCGGATCGCCATTAGGCAAAACGACCTCCCGTGAATCCAGAATGTCGGCGAGCGCGGCAACGCGTTCCACATCCACTGGGTAACGCTCGTAGAACCGCTTCGTCTTCGATGCCATACGTGGGAAGGTGTGGCGGTACACGTCGGTGGCATCGGCGGGTACGTGCGGAATGCCACCGGTGGTAAAGCTGGCGATCACACCCCTCGGGAACAGCGACAGGTAGGTCAACGTCAGGAATCCGCCATAGCTCTGCCCCAGCGTGGCCCAACGTGCGCCGCCGAATTCGGTACGGCGCAGGTGTTCGAAATCACGAATGATCGAATCGGCGAGGAAATGCTTCAGGAATGCGGCTCCCGCTTCGCCATCCATGGTCTTCATGATGTGCGTATCGATGCGGGATGAGCGCCCGGTGCCGCGTTGGTCGGGCAGCACCACCCGGAAATGCCTGATGGCTTCCTCGATCCAGCCGTCGGACTGCGGGTTGAGCGGACGTGGCCCGCACCCGCCGGGGCCGCCTTGCAGGAAAATCAGCAACGGAAGCTCATCATGTACATGTTCGGGAGCGGTGACGACGCGGTAGAACAGACTGATTGACGGGCCATCGAAACCGTGGCCGGGTTCATGACCCGACCAGTCCAACGGCACTTTGATCGAATGGTCCTCAACATGCAATCCGGGCACGTAATACTCGGTCAGCAGCGTCATCGTGCATCCACCTTTCCTGATATCCCTTCTGCAGCGAACAGAACGGCGGGCGCATCGTCGACAAGGACGGCATGTGGGTTCGATTGCATTCATTTCCTCCCGTCGACGTCGCCGTCACCCTTGCCTTTCGCCGGAAAGGGTCGCTGGATCTTCCACCATACACGGCAGGCCCGTCTCATACCTGCGCATGATACCGTAATGGCCAGCCGCGCGTTACGCTTGAACCACTATGACTAGACTGCAGCGCCTGTTTTCGTGGATTCGCGGCCATGTGATCGTCGCAGACAGCATCATCACCGCATTGCTCGCCCTATTCATGTTTGGCCTTGGCAACAACATCGAGTTCAATCCCGGACTGCTGTATAACTATCCGGCGCAGGTGCAGATGGTCTGGTCGATCACGTTGCTCGTTCCGCTCATCACGCGCCGGCGATGGCCTCAGATCAGCGCCTTGGCATTCGTGGTACTGGTGCTGCTGCATCTATTGTTCGGCCCATGCATGCTGATCACCGATTTTTTTGCGACGTTCATGCTGTATTCGGTGATTCTGTACGGCAACCCGCATAATTCGAAGGTGTTCATCGTGCTGGCATTCGCCGTCGATGGCCTGGCCTCAATCATCATGGGCTGGGCGATGACGGTCGGTCCGATCCTGGCCGTGGGCACCGGACAGTTCTCCGCCGTCGACACAACGGTACTGAATGGTCTCTCCTCCTGCAACACCGTCTATTCCGGTCGGGGATTGTCGAACGACTGCACCGATACGATACTGCAGTACATGGTCATGATGTTCGTCGCCATCGCGCTGTGCTTGGCGTCGACGATCATCATCGCCTACTGGCAGCGTGCCCGTCTGATGACGGTACGGATGATGCAGGAACGCAATGACGCGATTGCCGCGCGCGAGGTCGAGGAGCGCAATATCGCGGCGCTGGCGGAGCGTGCACGCATCGCGCGGGACATGCATGACGTGGTGGCGCATACGTTGTCGATCATCATCGTGCAGTCCGACGGTGGCCGGTACGCCGGCGCGAACGATCCCGTCGTGGCACGTTCCACCATGGAGACGATCAGACATGAATCCGAGCATGCGCTGCATGACATGACCAGACTTCTTGGCGTATTCGGCGGATCTCCCCATGCCGACTACGCCGATATCGACGCATTGATCGCACAGGCACGTACCGTGGCACCCGACACCGTCATCACACGGGAGATCATCGGAGATGCACGTCCCGACATGCTGGGAGATCGGACAAGCGTGGCCATCTACCACGTGATGCAGGAATCGTTGACGAACATCCGCAAATATGCGGGACCGAAGGTGACCGTACATGTCACGGAATCATGGGATGACGGCACATTGACCGTGACCGTCACGGATAGCGGGCGTGGCGCTTCGGCCGGATTGGACGGGCATGCGCCCGGCTACGGATTGACGGGCATGCGCGAACGCATCGAAGCCGTGGGAGGATCGGTGACGTTCGGCCCGAGGATAGGAGGCGGGTTCGCCGTATGCGCGACGGTGCCGTTCGCCACGAATGCCAGTGCGATGTCCTCGCACTCCTCATGCAAAGACGCCCATGCGGCGTCGATGGCGATCGACGGGCTGCCGGCCGACGCTCCGGCCATGCGGTTGTCTGAATACGGGACATCCGGCGAGACGAGAACGATCCTCTCGCCGAAGTTGCCGACCTTGCCGACGATGCAGACGATACGAGCCAGTCTACGGTCCAAGCCGATCGCCCAGGCCATCGATATCTCCGGACGTCGGTTCAATTGGGTGGAGCGGCTTTCGCAATGGACGCAACGGCATTACGTCTTGGTGGACACCATCGTCACGGCGCTGCTCATCATGACGTTCGGCTCGGCGTCGATCAGCCTGTTCTCCTACGGCATGGGCCCGGAGCAGCTACCATTTCGCATGCTGATCGTCATGGAACTGCTGCCGTTATGCATGCGAAGGAGATTCCCGGAAAGCTGCGCGCTGATCATAGCCATACTCTCCACGTTGCAACTGATCGTTTTCGAACCCATCGATCTTGCCAATATCGTGGCCTCGATGAGCGCATTGCATGCGGCGGTACTGTACGGAAGGGAAAGAGCGTGGCGTTGGACCGGACTCGTCTCCATCATCAATGCTCTCTTGGTCGGCGTGAAGGTCATGCTGTCGCTGCTTGACTACCCGAGCATATCGGTTTTCCTGATACAAGGCATCATCACATACGAGCCGAGACGGACCACATGGCTCGCATCCGGGGCGATATTCACCGGCCTGGTCTACACCATGGCTGTCCTGGCTACATGCGGAGGCGTCATCGCCATGGCTCGATGGACCCGTTCCAGCTGCTCGAACGCACTCGTCCTGCAGGCAAGGGAGGAGGCATTGATCGCCGAACAGGACAAGCAGAAGATTCTTGCGGCGAATCTGGAACGGGATCGTATCAGCACGAACATTCAGTCGGAGGTCACCGCCACGCTTAACAGCGTCATCGACCAGACCATCTCCGGATTACGCATGCTCGATGAAGCCAAGGCACACGGTGAAGAGCCCTCGGCGGAATCGATCGCGTCTGCGTTCGCGGCCATCGGAAGTCAGGGGCGTGAAGCATTGGCCCATATGCGCCAACTGCTGCGGGTACTGCGCGAGACCGGATTCAGCGATGAGGCTCATGCCGGCAAGTCCGAAGAGATGCGGCTCAAACCCGCTGCCTCATTGGACGAACAGATGAAATCAGGGTTTTTTCGGGGTATGTTCCAACGCTGACGGCGCAATGCTGCCGATAAGGTGGAAGGCATGAGTGAAGAGCAGAGAATTCGCGTGATCATCGCCGACGATCAGGAACTGGTACGCGCCGGTTTCGCCATGGTAATCGGCTCGCAGCCCGACATGATGGTCGCCGGTCAGGCTCGCGACGGAGCGGAAGCGGTGGCCTTGGCCGAAACACTGCATCCCGATGTGGTGCTGATGGATGTGCGCATGCCCGGCATGGACGGCATCGAAGCGACACGCCAGATCAGTTCATTGCAACATCGTTTCGCCGCAACCGGAGCGCAAACCGGCCCGCGGCGGACCCGTGTGATCATTTTGACGACGTTCGATCTGGACGAATACGTGATGGCCGCCATCAATGCCGGAGCATCCGGTTTCCTGCTCAAGGACACTGAACCGGAAACGTTGCTCAATTCGATTCGCACCGTATTCCAAGGCAATGCGATCATCGCACCGTCCGCAACGAAACGACTGATTGAAAGAATGATGGAAGGTGGGCTGACCGATCAAGACTCCCTCACCATCCCCGCGTCGGCGGACACTGCACCATCACGGCCGGCATATACTGACCCGGAACTGGATGAACTGACCGATCGTGAGCGTGAGGTCCTCATCGAAATCGCACACGGTCTGTCCAATCAGGAAATCGCCGACCGGTTGTTCATCAGCCTGCCGACGGTGAAAACGCACGTGGCGCATATCCTGTCGAAGATCAACGCCCGCGATCGTGTGCAGGCGGTCGTCTTCGCCTACGAAAACCATCTGGTGTGACAGTTTCATCGGCACTGCAAAAAACGATTCATAACCACGGAAACCGGCCTGTTTATGACATATCTGCGTCATAAACAGGCCGGTTTCCGTGGTTATGGACCGGTTTCACGGCCAGAACCGCTCATTGAGGATCCTAGGCCTCTGCAAGCGCTTCGACCGGCGGGGCGTTCACCGCACGTCGCGCCGGAAACACGCTGGCAAGCAGCGAGGCAGCGGCGGCCACACCCAACACGATGCCGTTGACGGTCCATTCGAACGGGAACGCCACCGTGCCGTACATGCTGAACACCACATACGAGCCGAGCCAGCCGAACAGGGTGCCGAGTATCACGCCGACCACGCCGGACACCAGTGAGATGAGCAACGCCTCCACGCCCAGTGAACGCCTGAGCTGGCCTCGGGTCATGCCGATGGCGCGCAGGGTGGCGGATTCACGGGTGCGTTCGATCACGGACAGCGACAGCGTGTTGGCCACGCCGACCAGTGCGATGAGCACGGCCACGGCGATCAGACCCACCATGAGCATCATCATGGAATCAATCGTCTTCCCCCACTGCGCACGTTCGGCGATCGGACCGGATACGGTTGCGTCGGTGCTCTTCGAGAGTGCGGATTGGAGGCTGTCGAATACACCGCTGAGCGTAGTGCCGGTTTCGTTGATCTTTACCAGCAATGTGTGCGAGTTCGTATCGAGATCGCCATTCGTGAAATGGCTCCCATCCACGAATCCCACGGCACCGTACCCGCTGGAGATGCGCCGGTAGTCGGCCTGTTTGACCTTGAGTTCGAGCGTGCGTTTCGTGTCGCCGTTCTCATCCCATGCAGTGCCAAAGGTGGCGGTTCCCTGACGGAACGTCATCCGTTTGCCGCTTTGCGCATTGTATTGCGGCATGAGCACGGTACCGGCATCGATGGTGGAGTCGCCCAGATCCGCTCGAATCACGTTTTGCAACTCGCCGATGTTCTTCACGCCGATAAGCAGCGTACTGGCGGAGACACTGCCATCGGAGCCTTTCAGCTGTACGTTGGCGGATGGAGCATATACGACGTCCGTCACGCCCTTGACTGCCTTGACGGCGCTGGCCATCTGCTGGCTGATGTCACTTCCCGTAGCCACGACATCGACGCTGTAGCGGGTGGCGAGCGCATCGTTCATGGTCTCCTTGGCGCTGGCGGCACCGGTGGCGATGGTGGAGACGAGCGTCACGCCGATGAGCAATGCGGCTCCGGTAGCGGCGATGCGACGCGGATTCTTCTGGATATTGGCATGGGCCACCTTGGCGGAGGGACCGGACAGCGCTACCAGCGCGCCGACGCCTTTCATGAATATCGGCAGCCAGAAGACGGCGGTAAGCACGAGTCCCAGAAACACAAGTCCGGCACCGGCGATGGCGGCAAGCAGGATCACGACGAACCGATTGCCGCTGAGCATATCGACATCGCCGGTGGTCTGCATCTGCCATATCGAGAACGCCACAAGCGCGATACCAACCACGACGAACAACATGCCGAAGATGGCGCGCGCACGACCGGAGCGACGATCATCGGTCAGTTCGAGCGGACGTAACGCCTCCAGAGGGGTCACCGACGTCGCGGAACGTGCGGAACCCAAGGAGGCGAGCACGGTCATGATGGCGCCGAATGCGATCGGCACCACGAACACCTGCCAGGAGAAGATCAGATGCATGGTCTGCTTCATGACGCCGCTGGCGCACACGATTCCCATAAGCGCGCACCCGAACGCCACGCCCAACATGGATGCGATCAAGCCGAGCAGGCAGGATTCAAGCAGCACGGAGGCATACAGCTGCCCTTTCTTCGCGCCGATGGTGCGTAGCAGGGCAAGCGTACGGCGACGTTGGGCCACGAGTACCTGGAAGGTGTTGGCGATGACGAGTGCCGCCACGAGCATGGCCAGCACGCCGAAGCACAGCAGGAAGATGGTGACGATGCTGGTTTCGCCCACACCGATGCTCTTTATGTAGGCATTGCTGACTTCCTGACGCGACATGAGACTGAAATGTTTCGGCAGAAGCCCGTTCACCTCGTGGATGGTTTTCGCGGATACCGTATTGCCGTCCTTGGCGAGGTCGAGGTAGACCATGGTGGCCACTGCGGAATTGAAGTCGCTCACTCCCTGCATCCGTGCGATGAGGTTGTCGGAAGCCACGATCGCGCCTCCATAATATGAGTAGACGCCATTGGGATCGGAGGTGATGCCGACCACCCGCACGTTCTCGGCCTGGGCCTTGCCGCCCTCGTCGTCGGTGGCGTAACGCGAGGTCAGTGTCACGGTATCGCCGATGTTCACGCCCAGCTGTTTGATGATGTTGCTCGGCAACGCGACTTCGTTGCTGTCGATGGGCCGGCTGCCTTCGGTGATGTCGACCGGCAGCAGTTTGCCGTTCCGTGCGGTGGAGATGGCCTCGCCGCTGACATTGTTGCCTGCTTTGGAGACGGTTACGCCGCTTTCCAAGGCGACCCGCACGCCGTCGACGCCTTCGATGCCGTTCATCCGGTCGAGGTGGAAGTCACCGACGGTCGTAGAATACACGTCATTCAGTGCTTGCTCACTCAACCCATCGGTGGAGGGGCTGATCGCATAGTTCGCCTTGCCGAACATGGAGGTCGCCTGGCGGGAAAGCGAATCGTTCATGGCGTTGCCGAACAGGAAAGTGCTGGCGATGAACGCCGTGCCGATCATGATGGCGATGCCGGCCGGGATGAGCATGCGTCTGGTCTTGCGCATGAGTTTTATTGTGATGGACCACATGGTTGCCGTCGTTCCTTCTTCAGATTCTTGAACCGTTGTAATGCGCCGGTCAGCCGGCGTGACGTGCATTGGACGCGTTCCGCGTGGAAAGCTCTCGTTCCTTCATCAGCAGATCACTCATCTGGTCGGCGGTCGGATCGTCGACATCGGCCACGATGCGACCATCCGCGAACACGATGGCGCGGTCGGCATAGGAGGCCGCGACGGGGTCATGCGTAACCATGATGATGGTCTGTCCGAGCTCGTTGACGGAACGTTTCAGGAAGCTCAATACCTCAGCACTGGATATGGAGTCGAGATTGCCGGTCGGCTCATCGGCGAACACCAGCTGCGGCTTGGTGATCAGGGCGCGCGCGATGGCAACGCGCTGCTGCTGACCACCCGACAATTCGTTCGGCCGGTGATGCAGACGTTCCTTCAATCCGAGTGTCTCGACCAGCAGGGCCAGCCATTGCCGGTCCGGCTTCTCACCGGCCAAGGTAAGCGGCATGAGGATGTTCTGTTCCGCGGTGAACATCGGCAGCAGGTTGAAGCTTTGGAAGATGAATCCGATCTTATGACGACGCAACAGGGTGAGCTGATTGTCGTTCAATCGCGTCAGATCGTCGCCATCGAACACGATGTGGCCGCCGGTGGCCGAATCCAACCCCGCCAGCGTATGCATCAACGTGGATTTGCCGGAGCCGGACGGCCCCATGATCGCGGTGAACCTGCCACGCTCGAAGCGTACGTTCACGTCGCGCAGCGCATGCACGACGTTTTCGCCACGGCCGTAATCCTTGACGAGGTCCACGGCCTCGATGGCCGTATCGTTGGTTTGCAGTACGTCCCTGATATCCATGTCATTGTTCCTTTCCTCGGACATATCTCCAAAGGTAGGGAACGATGACGTTTCCCGACATCATGCGCCGGTCTGACTTTTCATCTCATCCTTGAGTATGATGACCTCTAGGGGTACGGTCAGTCATCCAGCAACACGCCCTCCCGCGGCGGCTCCAACCAGTAGGATTCCTTCTCCACACTGACCGTGGATGCCCACCAGGTCTGCTCGACGCCCGGCAGGGAACGGATGGATTCGTCGACCACACGCCACAGATCCTCATCGTCATCGGCGATGATCTCGATAAGATAGTCGGCTCCGTTCAGTCCGACTCCGCTCATCGCGTAGGTGACCTCGTCGATGTCGAGCAGCTGTTCGGCATCGAGACGATACGGGGGCTTGATGCCGATGCCGAGGAACGCCTGGCGGAATCCGCCGAGTCGCATGGGACTGACGGTGGCCATGATGCGCATCACCCCGGAATCTTCCAGTTTCTTGATACGCCCGCGAATGGCGGTATGCGTCACGCCGAGGCTCTCCCCCAACGCCGCATAGCTGGCCCTGCCATCCTTCTGCAACTGATTGAAGGTGTGCACGAAGCGTGCATCCAGACGATGCACCGGTATATCGGTGCCGACGCTCGCCTCGCGTTTCGTCATGAAACCGCGCTCCCCCTGCGCCGCCAGAAGACGGTTGACCACACTGACATTATGGTCGTCAAGCACCAGTCGTCCGCAGGAGAATACCTGGATGCGCGTCAACCCCGGCAGGGAACGCAGCTCATGCTTCAGGAAGCGGTCCATGCCTTCGGCCGAATACACCACCGCCTCGGCGATGATGTCGGCATCGCCCAGCGCACAGACCACGTAGGTGACCTGCGGCAACGATTTCAGTGCGGCCAATGCCTCATCGCGATGACCGTTGACGCGCAACCCCACCAATATCTGGCAGTAGTTGGCCAAACTTAACGGGTTAGCCACCGGAACGATGGTCATGATATTCGATTCGGTCAAACGCCGGTAGCTTTCCGTGGCCGCGTACACGGAAATGCCCACCTTGTCGGCGAGCGCCTGCATGGTCATGCGTCCGTTGCATTGCAGGGCCGAAACCACTTTGAGATCACGGGCGCTGATTGCCATACGGTTGATTTCCTGCATCATCGCATACCCCCATTAGAGCCATATCATTAACCATACACTGCATACGATCGCAGCCACGGTGATGAGCAACATTACCCAATCCTGCACACACATATGCAGTTTTACACGATAGGTGCGCCTGACTCCCGTAAGGTTGAGACCGCGCGATTCCATGGCCCAGCCCACGCTTTGGCTCATCTTGTAGGCACGGATGAGTACGGCGATGATGATCGGCAGATATGATGTGAAGCGGTCGACGATGCGTACGACCGCATTGCGTTTCCTGCCGGTCGCGGTGACCTTGCCGCTAAGGTCGAGCCCTCGGGCGCGCTGTGCGGCCGAGACCGACTGGAAGATGGAGAAAAACACCGGAATGTACCGTAGCGCGGTGGCAAGGGTGAGGCCCGCCTTGTATGGCACTCCCAATGAGACAAGCCCACGGATGAATTTGGGCTGGTCGGTGGTGAACAGCGTGATGAAGCAGGCGAAGCCGAGTGCCGGGATGCGCAGGCCCATCACCGCGGCCATGAGCAGGTTCTCCTGGGTGAGCCTCAACCACCCCCAGCGCCACAGCACATGTGTGCCGGAAGTGTCGAAAATCGGCCATAGCACAACGATGAGCACGATGATTAGGGCAAGGATCTTCCACACCCAGGCGATACGTTCCGCAGGCACATGGTCGGTGATGAGCATGATGTGCTCGATGACGAGAATCGCGGCGATGAACATCCAGTTGCGCCAGACCAGGCACAGTAACAGCATGGCTACGGATATGAGGAATTTCACGCGCGGGTCGGCACGATGCAGCCAACCGTCGCCGGGAACATACAGATCGGCGTCCATCAGCGCTTCCTCCCTGTCTTGTTGTGATGTTTGGAGATCTTTCTGAGTCCATGCGTATTTGTGATCGGTTCATGCCGTTCGTGCTGGTCGGCTTGCGGATGCTGCGCCGATCCGGTTTTGTCTATCGGACCGAACTGCACGACATGGCCATCCTGCAACTGCAGCACATGGGAGCAGTATCGGTAGACGGCACGCATATCGTGGCTAATCATCACTATGGTGGTGCCCTGCTCGTTCAACCGTTTGATTGCGCCAAGGAAACGCTGCGAAAGCCTGTGATCGAGGCCTGCCGTTGGCTCGTCCAACACCAGAATCGGCGTGCGCATGGCCAGTACGGAAGCCAATGCCACCGCGCGTCGTTCACCGTAGCCAAGCGTGGCCGGCGACACCTCCTCATAGCGGTGCAGGTCGAACAGCGTCATCATCTCATCCACCCGCCTGAATACGGTTCCACCGTCCAATCCGAGTGCCGTAGGACCGAACGAGATCTCTTCGCGCGTGCTGGAGCAGAAGATCTGGTGGTCGGGATTCTGGAACACGAAGCCGACATGTGCCGCCATTTCGCCTACGCTGTGCTTCGCCACGTCAAGCCCATCCACCGTGATGGTGCCGCGGTCAGGTTTGAGCAGACCGTTGAGATGCTTGGCCAACGTGGTCTTGCCGGAACCGTTTCGGCCGATGAGTCCGACGAAGGAGCCGGGCATGATGCGGACGCTCACGTCGTCAAGCGCTGCGGAAGCGTTGCCTCCTTCCGTATAACGATGCGTCACATGCTCCATGGCGATGACGGGTTCGCCGGCGGCCGCTTCCGGCATCGCAACGATTCTCGGCAATGGGTCGGCCGCCACTTCGACGCCTGCGGATTCAAGCATGGCGCGTTCACGGGTGAACATGCGCGCGTCGCCGTTGCGCACGAGTTCGCCATTGACCAGAAACAGCACCTGATCGGCCCAGCGTGCGATATGTTCGGTATCCTGTTCGGCCATGACCACGGTCAGCTGACGGGTTCGGCGAATGCGCTCGAGCGCGTCGAACACCTCCTGCTTGCCCTCCGGATCGAGCGCGGCGGTCGGTTCATCGAGAATCAGCACGTCGGGTTCGGCCGCCAGAGCCGCGGCGATGGCCACACGCTGCATCTGCCCGCCCGACAGGCTGGTAGGCACGCGCTTGCGGTAACCGGTCATGCCGACCAGTTCAAGCATGTCATCGATGCGACGGTCCATGGTTTCGGGGTCAATGCCTCGGTTTTCCAAGGGGAAGGCGATCTCATCCTCTACGGAGGCGCAGAACAGTTGGGATTCCGGATCCTGCTGCACGTATCCGACGTGTTGGGAAAGCTGCGAGACCGAGTATCGGGCGGTGTTCATGCCGTTGACCACGACGGTGCCGCTCATCGTGCCATCGGCAAGATTGGGGATGATGCCGGCCAACGCCATGCACAACGTGGATTTTCCGGCTCCCGTCGGGCCGATGACGCCTACGAACGAGCCGGATGGAACATCGAAGTCGATATGCCTCAGACTCTCGACGGCCTTACCCCCGTCCGTTAACGGCGCATACTTCCACCCTAGGTCGCGAACCGTGATCATGCCACTCACCCCATGCTCCTATTGACACGCTTCGTTCAGATTCCGACAAGCAAAACCCGTGGGCTCCCCCATTCAACGGTGAATCCCACGGGTCTGACATCTTTCTCAGAATAATGTATCACTCACTCACTGGTCTTGATGCCGAGATTGCCCATTCGCGCCAACGGCGGATACGCTTTGCGAACGGCGGAAAACAGCGCCAGTCCCACAATCAGGCCAACCACCATCTGGAAGGAGTTTCCCAAAATCTCCCCAAGCGCCGGACCGAAGCCGGACAGGATGCCCCCTGCGATGAAGTAGCCGAACACCTTCCACACTCCGGCCACCAAGGAACCGGCGATGATGTTGAATGGCTTGAACTCCCTGATGATCAACCCTGCGATGACCGCCTGCAGACCATCGATGACGAACGTGAAGATGGCCCATTGCGGATATCCGGAAATCAGATCGGACAACGCCGGACCGAGACCGCCGACGATGCCGCCGACCCATGGACCGAACGCATAGGCGCTGAAGAAGATCATGGTGTCGGACAGGTTCAGATAGCCACGGGTCGGGGTCGGGATCTTCACGAACATGGTCAGCACGGTGGTAACGGCCGTCATGATGGCGATGAGCGGAATGATGTTGGCCCGCAGCGTCTTCTTGATTCCAGTGGCCATGGATACCTTCTTTCTCACTTTAACAAATCGTCAATATCTCAATCAATATCATATATTTTGAAATGAATTCTAGTTTTTTTATTCAAAAGATAAAAAATCGATATTGTTTTTCGTGACAATCGAGATGATATACCATCCATGCTACAAACCATCACATCCGTTTTACCGACGACATACGGGCAACATGAAGGGTCCCGCGCTTCGCAGGAAGCACGGGACCCCCATCCTACGACCTTACGGTCGCATGCGGAACCACCCCTTCGCTAGGTCCCGCAGGTCGGTCACTCGGCCAGGCCGGAGGCACGCAGGGCCTCGAAGCCGCCCTTCAGATCATCGAGAATGTCGTCGATGTTCTCGATGCCGATGGACAGGCGGATGGTGCCCTGGTGAATGCCCTGGTCCTCGAGCTCCTCAAGGGTCTCCTGGGAGTGCGTGGTGGAGGCCGGATGGATCACCAGGCTCTTGGCGTCGGCCACGTTGGCCAGCAGGCTGAACAGGTGCAGGTTGTCGATGAACACGCGTGCCGCATCCTTGCCGCCCTTGATGTCGAAGGTGAAGATGGAGCCGCCGCCGTTCGGGAAGTACCGCTTGTACAGATCGTTATCCTTGCGGCCTTCGATGGACGGATGGGAGATGGATTCGACCTCCGGAACGGTCTTCAGGTAGTCGATGACCTTCAGGGCGTTCTCGACATGGCGCTCGACGCGCAGGGACAGGGTCTCAGTGCCCTGCAGCAGCAGGAAGGCCGCGAACGGGGACAGGGTGGCACCGGTGTCACGCAGCAGAATGGCACGCACACGGGTCACGAACGCCGCACCGCCGAGAGCCTCGTAGAAGTTCAGGCCGTGGTAGGACGGATCCGGCTCGGTCAGGGTCGGGAACTTGCCCGGCACCTCGGCCCAGTTGAAGTTGCCGCCTTCCACGATGACGCCGCCGAGGGTGGTGCCATGGCCGCCGATGAACTTGGTGGCCGACTCCACCACGACGTCCGCGCCGTGCTCCAGCGGACGGAACAGATAAGGCGTGGCGAAGGTGTTGTCGACGATCACCGGCAGATGGTGCTTATGGGCGATGGCGGTGATGGCTTCGAAGTCCGGCAGGTCGGCGTTCGGGTTGCCGAAGGTCTCGAAATAGACGAGCTTGGTGTTCTCCTGGATGGCATCCTCGAACTCCTGCGGGTTCTCGGCGGAGACGAAGGTGGTGGTGATGCCGTCGCGCGGCAGGGTGTGACGCAGCAGGTTGAAGGTGCCGCCATAGATGTTCTTGGCCGCCACGATGTGGTCGCCGCTCTGGGTGATGTTACGCACGGCATACTCCACGGCGGCGGCGCCGGAAGCGACCGCCAGGCCGGCGGTACCGCCTTCGAGGGCGGCGATGCGATCCTCGAACACACCCTGGGTGGAGTTGGTCAGACGGCCGTAGATGTTGCCCGGGTCAGCCAGACCGAAGCGGGCCTCGGCGTGATCGAAGTTATGGAAGACGTAGCTGGTGGTCTGGTAGATCGGCACCGCGCGGGAGTCGGTGGCCGGGTCGGCCTGCTCCTGTCCGACATGCAGCTGCAACGTCTCAAAACGGTAGTTCTCGTTTGCCATGGTGGTCTCCTTCGGATGGATTCGTGCCTGATATTCGACCTTCCGCCCTGCCGTGCGCTTGGCGGTTGGTCGGGTGTTGCTAGCGACAATAAACCGGGGGTGAAGCCCGGCGCAAGCCGAACGTTATCGCGCTTACCTATACCCCTTTATAAAGCGTTGGAATCATTGGCTTCCCACCTTGCCGTTCACCTCGAAAACCTTCTGCACAGGCCGACGACACGCCGATGTCGGGGCGAATCGAATCCGTGGCGTCGAAAACGGTTTCCTCCCAAGGTCAACGCACCGGCTAAAGTCGTTCAACAGATATGACCGACGGAAGAGGTTTCGATATGAGCGACGAGATTCTGTACGACCGTGACCCACAGTACATTCCGCGTGTGGCCGCAGTGCATGACATGTGTGGCTATGGCAAATGTTCGCTGACGGCGGCCATTCCGATTCTGTCGGCGGCCGGTTGCGACGTGTGCCCGGTGCCGACGGCGTTGTTTTCCGCGCATACGCGCTATACGGTCTTCACGTTCCACGATACGACCGAGATCCTGGACGGCTATCTGGATGCATGGCGCAAGGAGAACGTCGAGTTGGACGGCGTCTACTCCGGCTTCCTCGGTTCCGCGGATCAGGTCGCGATCATCAGGCGTCTGTATGACGAATATCCGCACGCCTTGCGATTGGTGGACCCGGTGATGGGCGACGGCGGGCAGATCTATGCCACCTACACGCCCGAACTGTGCGAGGCGATGGGTTCGCTGGTCGACGGCGCGGATGTGCTGATGCCGAATCTGACCGAGGCCTCCCTGCTGACGGACCGCGCATATCCCGGACAGAACATTTCGGATGCCCAGGTGAACGACATCATCGACGCACTGCTGTTACGTGGCGCGAAAAACGTAGTGCTCAAGGGAATCGATCGAAACGACGGCAAGATTCGCAACTATGTCGCGTCCGCGATATCGGGAGCCTCGGGCAAGCAGGAACTGGCACACGACAAGCTTCCGTTCATGACGCATGGCACCGGTGATGCGTTCGCCTCGGCCCTGTGCGGGGCTGTGATGGCCGGCAGGTCTCTGGGTGAATCCGCGTATATCGCCGGCGAATTCGTACGTCACGCCATGGAAAGCACACAATATCAGCCGCACCACGACGAACGTGGCGTCAGCTTCGAATTGAATCTGGGAGAGCTGACGGGACTCGTGCGCCGTTAGTCCTTCCGCGATGCTCCCTCATGGTTCGGGCGTGTTGTGGATTGTTGTGGATTGATGATCGCCATCCACCGGCAATCCACAACACGCCCGAAGACGTTCGACTTATCCACATTCGCCATTCGGCCTTGCCTCGGGACATCCGTCTCTGTTCCACTTGAATCATGAACGGCAACATCACACCCGAGCTTCCGGTCGCGACGCCGCCATCGGAGCAACCCCTTGATTCTCTTGCACAGCGGCTGCACGACGGCACGCTATCCACCCGCCAGATCGGCGCGCTCGGCGAACAATACGCTGCCGCATGGCTTCAGTGCCGCGGCTGGCGCATTCTCGACCGTAACTGGCATTGCCGTTATGGCGAACTCGACATCGTGGCCCGCAGCGAAGCGGGTTGCATCACGTTCGTCGAAGTCAAGACCAGACGCACCCTTCGCTATGGCACCCCGCAGGAGGCGGTCACCGCTTCCAAGCAGATCAACCTGCGACATGCGGCGGTGCAATGGCTGATGGAACCCAGTCACCGCGTTCCCCATAATGGGGTGCGCTTCGACGTCATCACCGTCATCGTACGCGCAGGCAGACCGCTGGTGCATCATATCGAAGGAGCGTTCTGATGGCCATCGGCAGCGCATTGTCAGTCGGTCTGATCGGACTGAAGGCCTTCATCATCCAGATTCAGGCCTTCATATCCCCCGGCCTACCGTATTTTTCCATCATCGGACTGCCCGACACCTCACTTTCCGAGGCGAGGGAACGGGTCAAGTCAGCATGTCAGGCCAGCGGCTTCAAATGGCCCGAAACCCGTGTCACGGTAAATCTCTCCCCCGCCTCCATGCCGAAAAAAGGATCCTCGCATGATCTGGCCATCGCGGCAAGCGTACTCAGTGCATCCGGCACCATCGGGCATGATTGCTTGGCTGACACCATCGTATTGGGCGAAGTCAATCTCGACGGCACCGTACTTCCCGTCAACGGCCTGCTACCGATCATGCTGCATGCGCGGGAACAGGGCATACGGCAGGTCATCGTACCCCACGCCAACATCGACGAGGCCCGGCTCATCGACGACATCGACGTGATCGGCGTACGCCATGTGGGCGAACTCATCGAACTGATGGGAGGCCATGCCACATACCATATACCGGACACCCAGCGCGATATCGGAACCGGTATGGACGTCACCCAATGCTCTGCGCCCGGAGACATGTGCGAAGTTGTCGGCCAGGAATCGACCAAATGGGCTTTGGAAGTCGCGGCGGCCGGAGGCCACCATCTGCTCATGACCGGCCCTCCCGGCACCGGCAAGACCATGCTTGCCTCTCGCATGCCCGGCATCATGAGCCCGTTGAATGAGACGGAGCAACTGGAGATCGCCTCGATCCGTTCGCTCTGCGGCACGCTGCCCAGCTATGGCATCACTGATGTTCCGCCATTCGAAGCGCCGCACCATACCGCTTCCATGGCATCCTTGGTAGGTGGAGGAACGGGATTGGCCCAACCAGGTGCCATCACCAGGGCGCATCGTGGCATCCTGTTCATGGATGAGGCCCCGGAATTTTCCGCACGCGCATTGCAGACGCTGCGCGAACCGTTGGAGTCGGGCTACGTGGCGATCTCGCGTTCGAAAGGCACCACCTACTACCCGGCCCGATTCCAGCTCATCATGGCCGCCAACCCATGCCCCTGCGGTTTTTCCTATGGCAATGGCGAACGTTGCGCCTGCAAAGAGAAGGACCGCATCAAATACTTTAGCCGTCTTTCCGGTCCGATTCTCGACCGTATCGACATTCAAGTCGAAGTGCTGCCGGTCGACCGCATCGATTCGGGAAGCCGACAGACCGGCGAATCCAGCCACACAATCCGACTGCGGGTCATGGTGGCCCGACAGATGGCCCAGGAACGCTTCCGCGAATACGGATGGTCCTGCAACGCGCAAGCCACCGGCACGTGGTTGCGCGCCAATACCTCACATAAGGCCATCGCATTGGTCAATCGAGCTCTGGCAAGCGAGCGGCTCAGCCTACGCGGGGCGGACCGGGCCATGCGCCTCGCCTGGACACTCGCCGATCTGGCCGGCAAATCCTCCCCCGGGCCCACGGAAATGATGCAGGGAATCTCCATGCGAACGAGGTTGTCATGAATGAGACGCTCCATCCAGTCGACGAGGAGACTTTGGCAAGGGCCGTACTGACGTACTGCCTGGACAGTGCGGACGCCATGATGTATGCGCTGCTGAAGGGTACGGGCAGCGCCACCAGCGCTCTGCAACTGATCGCCGACTGCGGTCCCGGCAAACACGAAGGGGTAGTCACCGCAGCCTGCAAAGCATTGGACGCGGCCTTCATCAACGGCATCACCCGGTGGGGACGCACCATCAACGCTCGCGGCATGTCCTCATTCCATGGTTCGCTCGCGTTATGGCAACAGCGTCTGGCCACGCTGCCCTCACACGACCCTCAGCAGCTGGAATGCTGGTTCACGGCCGCGGGCACGCAGTGGATCATCGCCCCTCACCATCCCTATTGGCCATCCCAACTCGCCGATCTGTCGTTGCGTACCGACTGGGCCGCCCCACTATGCCTATGGGGGCGTGGCGACCCTGAAGCACTGGTCTCCTGCCCCAAACCGGTGGGCATAGTCGGCTCGCGGGGTGTCAGCGATTATGGTCGCCAGTGCGCGTTCGAACTCGCCCGTCAAGCGGCCCGAGCCGGACATACGGTCGTGTCCGGTGGCGCATTGGGCACGGATGCCGCCGCCCACTGGGGAGCGTTGGCCGCCATGGATGAGGTCGGTGCCGGCATCAGCGGCAGAACCGTGGCGGTTTTCGCCGGAGGGCTCAACCACATCGGCCCGAAGAGCAACGCGCGGCTGTTCGAACGCATCGTCGACGGCAAAGGCGCCTTGGTTTCCGAACTATGCCCTGCGACCATTCCGGAGGCACGACGTTTTCTCCTACGTAACCGACTCATCGCCGCATTGTCGTCAACGGTGATCGTGGCGCAGGCACGAGCCAGGTCAGGAGCCCTGAACACCGCCGGATGGGCCGGCGAGCTCAATCGCGAACTCTACGCCGTTCCCGGAGACGTCACCATGCCCCACAACACCGGATGCAACCGGCTCATTCAGGACGGCAAGACGTCAATCGTCTGCTCGCTGAGCGACATCGGCGAACTGTGCCATGAGGCACATCGGCCGCATATCACCGCATCGTCGAAAACCGAAGACCTCCCGCCATCCGACGACCCGGACCACTGCAAGGAAGACGATGGCACGAACACGGCCGGCAACGACATCCTGCATGCCATTCGCGTATGCCGCAGCCGTTACGGCACCGTGTCGGCCGACGGCATCCTCGACATGCTGAACGAATCGCATCCGGACGAATACTCCATCGCGGCGATCATGCAGGAGCTTGGCGCATTGGAGCTTTCCGGCATCATCACCATGGAGGCGGGGCGGATCGCCATCGCATCCGGCGGTGCGTAAGGTCGCGATCCACACGAGGGCTCTGCCGTTTCGTCGTACCTTGTGCGAGAATCGTTGGTATGAGTCCGAAGCATGTTGAAGATCTGTATGATGCGGTAATCGTAGGAGCCGGCGCGGCGGGCCTGTCGGCGGCGTTGGGAATGCTGCGCAGCGAACAGATGCGCGACCTGAAGGCCAGAGGCATCGACCCGAACATCCTAGTGGTTTCCAAACTCCAGCCGTTGCGTTCGCACACCGGTTCAGCCGAGGGCGGCATCGCCGCCAGCCTGGGCAATGTCGAGAAAGATGACTGGCACTGGCATTATTTCGACACCGTCAAGGGCGGCGATTGGCTGGTGGATCAGGATGCCGCCAGTCTGCTCGCCCAAGAGGCCCCCGCCACCGTCATCGCGCTCGAACATGCCGGCGTGGCATTCTCCCGTACCGAGGACGGCCATATCGCCCAGCGTCGTTTCGGAGGCCATACCAAGGATTTCGGTAAGGCACCCGTCCGTCGTGCCGCCTATGCGGCCGACCGCATCGGCCACCAGATCCTGTTCTCGCTGTGGCAGCAGTGCGTGGCCGAAGGCATCGAATTCGCCGAGGAATGGTATGTGACCGACCTGGTCGTCTCACAGGACGGTTCGAAGGTCGAAGGCGTGGTGGCGTTCGACACGCATAAGGGTGTGGCGCATGCCATTCATGCACGCAATGTGCTTATCGCCACCGGTGGTGCGGGACGGTTGTTCCACACCACCTCGAATTCCTGGGATCTGACAGGCGATGGCATGGCATTGGCGTTGACTGCCGGGCTGCAGCTTGAGGACGCCGAATTCGTGCAGTTCCATCCGACCGGGCTCGCGCATACGGGCATTCTGCTGTCCGAAGCGGCTCGTGCCGAAGGCGGCGTGCTGCGCAATGCCGATGGCGAGGCTTTCATGGAACGTTACGCGCCAGGGCATGCCGATCTGGCCGCCCGCGATGTGGTAAGCCGCTCCATCATGGCCGAAATCGACGCGGGGCGAGGAGTCGCTGATCCGAAGGATCCGGAAGGCCCGAAGGATTGCGTATGGCTCGATATGACCGGCATCGAAGCCCGGCACATGCACGAGGTACTGCCTCAGGTGGTCGAGACCATTGAGAAGTACGCCGACCTCGATCCGACCGTGCACTACGTACCGGTCAAGCCGACCGCGCATTACACGATGGGCGGCATGCCCGTAAGTACCGATGGCGAGGTCTACCGCTGGCACGATGACGAACGTCATACGGTCGCGGGACTGTTCGCCGCCGGCGAATGTTCCTGCGTATCCGTGCATGGCGCGAACCGACTGGGAGGTAACTCCCTGCTGGACGCCTGCCTGTTCGGCACCCGTTCCGGTCAGGCGATGGCGGCACGCATCGTCAATGATCCGGTGAATGATCCGATGGCTGAGGAACCGATGGAAGATGCCGGAGTCGACGTCGTGGAGCGAACGGCCTCCGCACGTACCGCCGAGATTAAGGATCTGCTGGTGACGGCACCGGAAGATGACGAAGCAGGCCGGGACAATCCATATCAGCTGATGGCCGATCTGGGATCGGTGATGGAGCGCGCCGTCGCCGTACGTTGCGACGAGGACGGCATTGAGCGGGCGCTCACCGTACTGCATGACGAGCTTGAGCCACGGGCCGAACGGTTGCACGCGCATTCCGATGCACCGACCTTCAATCAGGAGATTACCGCCATCTGGGAGGTGCGTCATCTCATCGAGCTGGGCGAAGCCGTACTGAAGGCCTCCGATGCACGCCATGAATCCCGAGGCTCCCTGAAGCGCCTCGACTTCCCTGAACGCGACGACGAGCATTTCCTCGCCCATTCCATGGTCGATGCGGACGGTCAGGTCTCCTGGCAGCCCGTGCATATTGTGGACATGCCGCCAAAAACCCGTGAATATTAGTGTTTCTGGGCACAGCATATGGCAAACTGGTTGACGGTTTTCATCGGAAAGGCGGGTACATGAGCGATATGGGAAACGGCGTGAGCACGGTGACATTGCGCGTGAATCGGTTCGCTCCGCGCCCGGATCGCGACCGCGGTCGTGGCGGCAGCCCGTTCGCGAAGAAAAGCTCACCCTTCGGCGACTCGGGCGCATCGTCGCGGCGCCGTCCTCGCGGCAAACAGTGGGTGCAGGACTATACGTTGAATGCACGCCCGGAAGATACGGTGCTTGATTGCCTGCTGAGCATCAAACGCACCATCGACCCGACGCTCGCCTTCCGCTACTCCTGCGGCCATGGCATGTGCGGATCCGACGCCGTGGCCATCAACGGCACCCCCACCCTGTTGTGCACTGCGACCATCAAGGACTGGGCCAAGCAGCCGAATAGCTCCATGGTTGATGACGAAGGTTTCCGCCATACGGGAGATGCCGTGGCGGTCGAAGACGGTGCCGCCGATGATTCCGGCAGTCTCGGCGTCATCGAGTTGGCACCATTGCCGGGCTTTCCGGTACAGCGCGACCTGATCGCCGACATCGATCAGATGCTTGACCAGATCAGAAGGCTCAAGCCATATCTGCAGGCGAACGGTGAGCTGGCCACCACCGCCGAAGGTAAGATCGATGCGTTCGAATATCTGCAACGCCCCGAACAACTCGCCAAATACGAACAGCTGAGCAACTGCATTGCGTGTGGTACCTGTGAGGGTAGCTGCCCGGTATATGCCGGCGGCGAAGCCTTCATCGGTCCGGCCGCACTCATCACCGCCTCCCGTTTCATCAACGATTCACGAGATACACAGGCCTCTGCGCGTATGGATGCCATCGATTCGGCCGACGGCATCGCAGCATGCCAGTCGGTGCGCGCCTGTAGCCGTGAATGCCCACGTGGCATTGACGTCGGTGAGGAAATCTGGCAGCTGATCGCCCAAATCAAGGAACGCTGAAAGTCATGGATAGAACGTCGTACACCAATCTCGCCAAAGCCTGGGAGTTTGTTGAGGATCATGCGTTCTCACGCCAGTCCGTCGAGCTGAATGCGGTGCGCACACGTGCCGAGGAGACTGGTATCGCGCAGGGGTCCGCCGCTCAGGCCGAGCTGTTGCGCGTACTGGTGCATATGATTGGCGCCTCATCGGTAATCGCCGTCGGCACCGGTTCCGTAGTGGAGACATTACAGCTGGTCAACGGTTTGGAAAACGGTGGCCAACTGACCGCCGTCGATTCCTCCTCCCAAGGCATTGCGCTCATCCGTACTTTGTTCAATCACCTATCCGATGAGATTCAGACCACGCTTCGTGCGGTGAACGCGCCGGCGGGAGTGTTTCTGCCGCGGTTGAATGCCGAAACCTACGATCTGATTGTCGTTGCCGGCGATCCAGGTAACTATGACGCTTCCTTTGAACAGGCGCCCCGCCTGCTCAAATCCCATGGTGTCATCGTCTTCACCGACATGCTGGCTTTCGAATCGGCCGAATCCGCGGGTGGCGTACTGAATCCCGCCAACAGGGACGCCAAATCCGTGGCCATGCGTACACTGCTGGAAACCGTGGAATCCGACGAACGTTTCGTCACCACGCTCACCCCTACCGGCACCGGTCTTCTTGTAGCCGTCAAACGATGACACCGTGTCGGCGCCCGGCAACGGGCGCCGCGTATCACTTCGTCTCGTTCCGCGTGCCAATCATCTGGCTGACGGCAATGGTGCCGTCTTCGAGCACGGTTTCAACCTCATCATCGGTGCCGTCATCGGCATACCGGTCGTCCGTTTCGGAAGACTGCCGTTGTGCGGCCTCAAAGCGCTTGGACTGACGACTCAACAGAATGCCTGAGATCACCGCCGCGATCAATGAGGCGATCAGTACGCCAAAACGGCTTTCCGCCGACAGTTCGGCATCCTGATATGCCAATGAGGCGATGAGGAACGATACGGTGAATCCGATGCCGCACGCGCATGCCGCCGGAAACATGTCACGCACACGAAGCCCTTTGGCCATCCTAAGGCCGGCCAGATGCGTGGACAGCCATGCGGTGATCATAATGCCCAAGGGCTTGCCCACCACAAGAGCCACTATCACGGCGATTACCACCGGTGAGACGAACAGCGCCCAAGTCAACGATTCGAAATGCACGCCGGTGGCGAATAGGGCGAAGATCGGCAAGGCCAACAGTGCGGAGAACGGCTGCAGCTTATCCGCATACCGTTCCGCACGTGGGCTTTTCTCGCCAAATCGTTCACGGGCCGGGGTGAGCAGTCCCACCAACACACCGGCAAGTGTGGGGTGAATGCCCGCTTCAAACATCATGACCCATGCAAGGATGCCTACGATGGCCACGGCAAGCCACGGCACCTTCTGCATACGCACCAGAAAATACCAGGCGACCGCGCATGCGGCGATGCCGATGAACCAGTACCAAGCGTTTACCGACGAGAAGAACACGGCGATCAGAATGATGGCCAACAGATCGTCCACCGTGGCGAGAGTCATCAGGAATGCACGGATGGAACCTGGCAGCGCCTTGGCGAACAGGGCAAGCACGGCCAGCGAGAATGCGATGTCGGTGGCGGTGGGCACCGCCCACCCATGAGACATCTCACCGAAGGAAAAATCGGTGCCGGAAGCGATGACCAGCTCCCCCGCTCCGCCAGGGCCGAAATGCGCGAACAACGCGATGACCGCGATGAACAGTACCGGCGGAACGAGCATGCCTCCCACCGCACACAGCATCGGCACGGCCGCGGCCTTCGGATTGGACAGCGATCCCGTGGTAAGTTCTTGTTTGAGCTCAAGACCGACCGTCAGAAAGAATACGGTCAGCAAACCATCCTGCACCCAATGTCCGAGTCCCATGTCGATGTTGGTGCGCGGAATCGCTATACGGAATTCCTCAAGTTGTTCGAAGGCGTGCGCCGTGAATGGCAGGTTGGCGAGCAGCAGACCGGCAAGGGCGAAACCGAGCATGATCAGGCCGGATATGCGGTCGGAGGCGGCGATGCGCCGTATGGTCACCCAAAGTCCTTGCTTTTCTGCGGTCATTATGCTCCTTGTCTGCGTTCTCAATATGGCCAAATCGTACGTAAAAATGCCGTACACCAGTGTACCGAACACCCTTGGCGTTGACTGTGAGCATACCTCTGAGAAAAAAGAAAGCCTCCAACGCATTCGCGAAGGAGGTCCTTGTGCGCGAGACAGGATTCGAACCTGCGACCTGCTGATCCGTAGTCAGCTGCTCTAATCCGCTGGGCTACTCGCGCAACATCATCTCATTTGTTTGCGCCGCCTGATGACCGGCGGCTGGTGCGCGAGACAGGATTCGAACCTGCGACCTGCTGATCCGTAGTCAGCTGCTCTAATCCGCTGGGCTACTCGCGCAACGTTGCTTGTTTTTGGCAACTCGAATAAGATACACCCAAACACCCTTGAGTCAAAATTTCGGCGTGTCGCTGCGATTCACAGGGTTCAGGCCGCTTTACGCCGAGGAATCTCTTGAGTCGGGGTGCGCAGAAATTTCGGAGTGCCGGTGCCATGCACCGAGGCGGCGTCCACGATCACTTCCGACACATCGTCCAGACTAGGCAATTGGAACATCGTACCTTCCAAGGTCTTTTCGATGATGGAACGCAGTCCTCGGGCGCCGGTGCCGCGACGAATCGACGTGGCCGCGATCTGCCGCACCGCTTCCTCGGTGAACGTGAGCTTCACACCATCCACGGCGAACAGCTTCTGATATTGCTTGACCAGCGCATTTTCGGGCTGGGTGAGGATGCGGGCCAGGTCGTCTTCGGTAAGCTCCTCCAGCACGCTCACCACCGGTAGACGCCCGATGAATTCGGGAAGCAGACCGAAATCGGCCAGATCGTCGGCGCTGGCCTGCGCCAGCAACTCACGTTTGGGTACCTCATGGTCATGCCAAGCCGCACCGAAACCGCTTTCCCTGGCACCAAGACGCTGCGCCACGATATCGTCCAGCCCTACGAAGGCGCCACCGCAGATGAACAGGATGTCGCGGGTGTCGATCTGCACGGTTTCCTGTTCGCGGTGCTTGCGTGTGCCTTCCATCGGCACCGACGCCATGGTGCCTTCCAGAATCTTGAGCAACGCCTGCTGCACGCCTTCACCCGATACGTCGCGGGTGATCGAGGTGTTCTCGCCGCTTTTGCGCGCGATCTTGTCGATTTCGTCGATATAGACGATGCCTTGCTGTGCACGCGCCACGTCACCGTCCGCAGCCTGGATGAGGCGCTGCAACACCGTCTCCACGTCGTCTCCCACATAGCCGGCTTCAGTGAGCGTGGTGGCGTCGGCGATGACGAACGGTACGTTCATCACTTTCGCCAGCGTTTGCGCCAGATAGGTTTTACCCACGCCGGTCGGTCCCAGCAGCAGGATGTTCGACTTGGCTACCTGCACGTCAGCCAAAGGATCGGACTGATTGCGCCGCGTGGCGGAATCAGCCAACTCGGCAGATTCGCGCATCTCCATGTTGACACGCTTGTAATGGTTGTATACGGCCACCGACAGCGTGCGTTTGGCCGCCTCCTGCCCTACCACATAACCGTCGAGGTAGGCACTGATCTGCGCCGGCTTGGGCAACTGCAACGTATTGATCTGAGCGTCTTTGACACGTTCCTCGGAGATGATGTCCACGCACAGTTCGATGCATTCGTCGCAGATGGCCGCACCCGAACCGGTGACCAGCTTGCGTACCTGATTCTCGGACTTGCCGCAGAACGTGCATCTTGGCGCTGCGTCGTTGTAGTCGACCACACGTCCCATTCGCACCCCTTTTCGAAATCCTTGTGTTGAGAAAACACAATACCCCTGCCGGTTGGGTGCAGGGGCATTGATTTGTGAAGATATGCTCGGACCGATACGAACCGTCAGGAACGATGCTCGAGCACTTCGTCCACGATGCCGTATGCTTTGGCTTCGGCCGCGGTCAGGAAGGTGTCAACCTCGATATCCTTACGGATCTTCTCCACGTCCTGCCCGGTATGCTTGGCCAACGTGTCTTCCAGCCATTCGCGCATGCGTAGCATTTCCTTGGCTTGGATTTCGATTTCCGTAGCCTTGCCGAAACCTTGGTCGATGGCCGGCTGATGGATGAGCACGCGGGCGTTCGGCAGCATCAGCCGCTTGCCCTTGGTACCGGCGGCCAGCAGGATGGCCGCCGCGGAGGCCGCCTGGCCCAGGCACACGGTCTGCACGTCCGGTTTGATGTACTGCATGGTGTCGTAGATGGCGGTCATGGCCGTCATCGAACCACCCGGAGAGTTGATGTACATCATCACGTCACGATTCGGATCCTGGCTTTCCAACACCAGCAACTGGGCCATGATGTCGTCGGCGGAGGTGTCATCCACCTGCACGCCCATGAAGATGATGCGATCTTCGAACAGGCGGGTGTACGGGTCCTGCCTCTTGAAGCCGTATGGAGTCTTCTCTTCGAACTGTGGCAGCACATAACGGTCTTGCGGGGCGAATGCGGCCTCGCGTGCGACGCGCGTCTGAAAGCCAACCACGCCGGTCGGGCCGGCAAGATGCTCGGCGCGGGCTACGAACTGTGCTTCTTCGCTTGCCATAATCACTCTCCCTTGGTGGCGCTCATCGTGTCGTGCGTGGAAACGAGCTTATCTACGAAGCCGTACTCCAACGCCTCCTGCGCGGTGAACCAGTGGTCGTATTCGTTGTCGCGGTAAATCTCCTCGACGGTGTGGCCGGTCTGCTCGGCGATCAGCTCGCTCATGGTCTTCTTCATGTCCATGATGAGTTCGGCGTTGATGCGCACGTCAGTGGCGGTGCCACCGATGCCACCGGACGGCTGATGCATCAGCACGCGGGCGTGCGACGTCAGGAATCGCTTGCCCTTGGTGCCGGAGCTCAGCAGGAACTGCCCCATGGACGCGCACATGCCCAAGCCCACGGTCGCCACATCGGGCTCAATGAGCTGCATGGTGTCGTAGATGGCCATGCCTGCGGTGATGGAACCACCCGGGGAGTTGATATACAGCCAGATGTCCTTCTTCGGGTCCTCTGCGGCCAGCATCAGCATCTGTGCGCAGATGCGATTGGCCATATCGTCCTTGACTTCCTCACCCATCCAGATGATGCGGTCCTTCAGCAGACGATTGAAAATCGGATCGGTGGGCCCTGCCGGCATGTCTTCGCCGGCCATAACGGGCAGGGGTGCACTTAGGTTGCTCACCTTGTCTCCTTTTCAGTGTTTTCTATAGTTCTTCAGCCTACCGCTTCGAAGCGACGGGTGTGTGATTTGCGCCTATGGTGGAGTCTCCGTCACGCTGCTGAAGGTGTTATTTGACGATGGTGTTGTACTCCGGGACTCCCATGTAGTTGTAGTCCACCTGCACGCCTTTGACCGCCGCCGCGGTGACGTTGGTATACCACAGTGGAATCACCGGCAGGTCTTCCAAAAGCACGCGTTCGCTTTGTCGGTACAGGCTCACCGCCTTGTCCAGATCGGTTTCGGCCGAGGCCTGGTCGATCAGTGCGTCGAACTGGTCGCTTTTGTAATCGCCGTTGTTCAGGCCTTTGCCGTCAGCCGCCGACGAATCGTACGCCTGCACCAGGTAGCCTTCCGGATGCGGGTAGTCGGACTGCATGCCCGACTTGAACGCCGCGTTGACGGTGCGTTCCTGAATCGCGCTCTTCAATTCCTTGGACGTGGCGAATGGGTAGCTTTCGGAGTTGATGCCGAGCGTGTTGCGGATGGAGTTGGCCGCGGCCTCCACCCATTCCCTGTCGGTGCCGTCGGCGCTGTAGGCGATGCGGAAGGTGCCGTCCCATGGCGAGATGGCGTCCGCCTTGGCCCACAGCTCCTTGGCTTTCGTCTCATCGTATGCCAGCACGCCATCGGTGTCGAGATTGGCGTCATACCCCTTGATCACCGGCGCAAGGAAGTCCGTGGCCGGGGTCACGGTGCCACCGAAAATCGCCTTGGCGATATTCTCACGGTTGATGGCATGTGCGATGGCCTGGCGGCGGTATTTGCCTTCCTCGCCTTGAAAATGCTTGAGGTTCTGGGCAATGGTGAAGGCCGAGAACGCCGGGCCTGGCTTGCTGACCGCGGTGATGGATGTCTCGCTCCGATAGGTTTTCAGCGCGGAAGTCGGAATGGCGTCAAGCACATCGAGATTGCCGGCCAGCAGATCCGAGTAGGCCGCGTCGAGGCTCTGGTAGACCTTGAAGTCGATACCGGCATTGCTGGTCTTGCGTGGACCGGTATAGGAGGCGTCACGTTCGAGGATGATTTCCTCGCCGCCCTTGTACGCCTTCAGCTTGTATGGACCGTTGCCTATCGGTTTTTGCCCATATTCCTTGGGATTCTCGATCACTTCAGATGGCATCGGCAGGAAGGCGATGTCTCCGATCTTGTACAGGAACGCCGAGTTGGGCGCTTTGAGCGTAACCTTCAATGTGGTGTCATCCACCACGTCGAGGCCGGATAGTTGGGCGGTCTTGGAGCCTTTCTCATCCTGCAACTCGTCATATCCCCGGATGTCTTCGAAAATGGAGGCCCCCACCTGCCCATTGGCCGCATTGGCCGCGAATGACCAGCTCCGCGCATAGGTCTTGGCAGTGATCTTCTCGCCATTGGAGAACGCCAGATCCGGTTTGATGACGATCGTGTATTCGGATGCGTCATCGTTCGGAGTGATCGATTCGGCCTCGACAAGCGTTTCGTTGCCCGATGCGTCGAAAGTGACCAACCCGTCATATAGCTGACTGACGATCTTCCATCCGGACATATCGCTGGTATCGCTGGGGAGTAGGCCGTTGGACGGCTCGGTGATGTTGACGCTGACCACCTTATCGATGCTGGCGATCTCGGTCTTGGAATCCTTCGCCTCCACGGAACCGCAACCTGCCAGCAGCGCGACGATGGAAAGCGCTGCCGCGACTGGCTTGAACAATGCCGTGGTGATGCCGTTATGCGGGTATCCGGGTTTCATATCCTGTCCTCTCGATTAGACGGTAGAGACAGATTAGCAAGCCCCGATTCCCTTACGAAGCGCCCACTTCACATTACGCTACAGGCGTTTTCCATGGCACGTTATCGACGCTTCGAACCGATACGGAACGCCACGATCAGGCAACAGATGGCGATGGCGACGATGGCGATCATCGTGGCGAAGGTCCACCCTCCGCCTACGGCCGTGGCATGGCGGAAAGCGTCGCTCCCCTCCTTGCCGGCTCCGGCCTGGGCCACTGCGAGAATCGTGGAAAACAGCGCCGTTCCGGCTGCACCGCCGAACTGCAGTCCGGTATTGAACACGGCGTTGCCGTCCGGCATGAATACGGGGTTGATATGGTTCAACGCGTTGGTCATGATGTTCGACAATCCCAGCGAATAGCCGAGTCCGAAAATGAAATAGAAGCCCGCCAGCATCGCCGGAGTCAGATGCATCGAGAATGCCAACAGCAGAACCGGACCGCAGATGGCCGCGCAGAAGGCCCCGAGAATCGGACGGAACGCGCCGAATCGGTCGTAGAGCATGCCGCCTACCGGTGCGAAGAAGGCGCCGATCAGTGCGCCCGGCAACACCAGCGCACCGGCGACGAAAGCGTTCGTACCAAGCGAAAGCTGAGCCAGATTGGTGATGACATAGCCGAATCCGATGCCGACGATCGGCAGGATCATGTAGGCGATCAGATGCAACAGCACCATCGGATCGCGTAACCAACCGAGACGTATGAGCGGTGAGAAGGAACGCCTCGAGGACCAGCCGAAGAACGCCAGCGAACCCAGGCCGACGATCAGGCTGATGACCGCGATGGCGGTCGAAGGCAGCGCACTGCCGCCACCGACCGCGGCACCGATGGCCACACCGGCCTGGTTGAGGAACATCACCAGACCGCATAGCGACAATACGATCGCCATGAACTGCAGCGGATTCAGGTGCGCCTCTTCGATCGGACGATGCTGTTCGATGCACCGCAAGCCTACCGGCAACGAGATCAGCAGAATCACCGGAATCACGATGACGAAAATCGCACGCCATGGCAGGATGCTGGAAATGGCGCCGCCGACGGTGGGACCGATGGCTGGGGCCACGGTGATGACGAGCGATCCTACGCCCATCAGACGTCCGACCTTGGTGCGCGGAGCCTGCTCGAGGATGATGTTGATCATCAACGGAGTCGCCACGCCCGATCCGACGCCCTGGACCACACGTGCGACGAGAATCACCGGGAACGCATGGCCGAAGATCATGATCAGCGATCCCAACACCGCGAGCGCCACCGCGGCCAGAAATAGCGTGCGGTGCCTGAACTTGCGGTTGAGGTAGGAAGACAATGGCATGGTGGAGGCCACCACCAGCAGGTAGATGGTGGTGATCCATTGCACGGTGGCGGTATCGACGTCGAATTCCCTCATGAGTTGCGGGAAGAGCACGGTCATTACCGTCTCGGTGAGAATGCCGATGAACGCCAACGACCCTACTGCCACGATGGCTCCGATGAGTTTGCTTGGGATACGTTCATCTGGGGTGGGATTGGCGACCGTCGTGTTATGTGTTATTTCGTTGCCTGATGATTCGTTGCTCTTTACGATGTTCTCTGCTTCCATATTTCCCTGTCTGCGCACTTTTTCCTACGACCAAGTGCGATGGCCGTTGCCGGAAAGCCATCTAGCAGTGTAGCGGAGGCCCTGACCGTTTTCGACACGCTTTCACCGCCGGCCCACTTGGGTCGCCTATTGCTGCGTCTCATCCTCGTCATGCAGAATCCGGCGGATTTTCTCCAGCCGCGGCTTAACCTCATGTTCGTAGCCACGGTCGTTCGGATGGTAGTATTCGCGGCCTTTCAATTCGTCGGGCATGTACTGCTGCGGAGCCACCGCACCCGGCCAGTCATGCGCGTATCTGTACCCTTCGTGGTTGCCCCAGCTTTTCATCAGGGCCGTCGGCGCATTGCGCAAGTGCAGTGGCACCTGCCCGATCAGCCCCGCATCCACGTCGGCGAGCGCTGAATTGATGGCGTTGTAGCTGGCGTTGGATTTCGGCGCGGTCGCCACGGCGAGCGCCGCCTCCGCCAGAATGATGCGCGCTTCCGGCATGCCGATCATGGCTACGGCCTGTGCGGCCGCCACGGTGACCTGCAGAATCTGCGGGGCGGCCATGCCCACCTCTTCCGAGGCTGCGATCATGATGCGGCGGGCGATGAAGCGCGGGTCCTCTCCGGCACGCAGCATACGAGCCAGATAGTGCATGGTGGCGTCCGGATCGGAGCCGCGCATGGATTTAATGAATGCTGAGATCACATCGTAATGGTCGTCGCCGTCCTTGTCATAACGCACGGTGGCCACATCCATGACCTTCGATACCACGTCAGGCGTGATGACAGGTCGTTTCGCGCCCTTCTTACGCTCCTTGTCCCCGGTGAGCGCACCCGCGGCCGCCTCGAGGATGGTCAGTGTCTTGCGTGCGTCGCCACTGGCCATGCGGATGATTTCATCCACGGCGTCATCGCGGATTCGCACCTCGTTGTTCAGCCCTCGCTCGTCTTCGACGGCACGGTTGATGAGGGTTCTCAGATCATCCGGTTCCAGCGATTCGAGTTTGACGACGACCGACCGGCTCAGCAGCGGTTTGATGACGGAGAAGCTCGGATTCTCGGTGGTCGCCGCGATGAAGGTCACGTCGCGGTTCTCCACGCTGGGCAACAGCGCATCCTGCTGTGATTTAGAAAAACGATGCACTTCGTCGATGAACAGCACCGTCTCCCTGCCTTCGGCGACCAGTCGGTCGTGCGCACGCTTGAGCACGTCCCGCACGTCTTTGACACCGGAAGTCACGGCTGACAGCTCCTCGAATACACGACCGGACTGCTTGGCGACGATGTAGGCGAGTGTGGTCTTGCCCACCCCGGGAGGCCCGAACAGGATGATGGAGCTCGGCGCGGTAAGCGATTTCCTGGAAGCTGGATTCGCGAGTCTGCGCAGCGGCGAACCCTCTCCCAGCACACGCCCCTGCCCGACGACCTCATCAACCGTTGACGGGCGCATGCGCACGGCCAGTGGTCTCGTCATCTCCTCCGGCGCCTCCATCGCACCGAACAAATCCTCAGTCATGAAGCCAACTCTACTCCAACGAGGCACAAAATTCGAACACACGTTCGACACGCGCGTTCGTAACCCGTCGGTAGACTTGCAGCTATGGCAGACGATACGAACTATGGCTCGTTGGGCGCGTTGGCGCCGCGTTGGGACGAGGGCGAACGCAACATCGATACGGATGAGATCTACGAACGTTTCTTCGATTGGGTGGCGAACGTCAAGGGCGTCGAACCGTGGCCGCATCAGGAAGAGGCGATCATGGATCTTCTGGCGGGCGACCATGTGATTCTCAACACCCCGACCGGTTCCGGCAAGTCGTTGGTGGCTCTCGGCATGCATTTCGCGGCTCTGTGCACGGGACGGCGTTCCTACTACACGGCTCCGATCAAGGCGCTGGTCTCCGAGAAGTTCTTCGATCTGGTCGAGGTGTTCGGCCGTGAGCATGTCGGCATGATCACCGGCGACACCCACATCAATGCGGATGCGCCGATTATCTGCTGCACCGCCGAGATTCTCGCCAATCAGGCATTGCGCGAGGGACGGCATGCCGATGTCGGATGCGTGGCGATGGACGAGTTCCATTACTATGGCGATCCCGAACGTGGTTGGGCCTGGCAGGTACCGCTGTTGACCCTGCCGGATACGCAGTTTCTGCTGATGAGCGCGACACTCGGCAACGTCGATGCCATCGCCGACAGGCTGGAAGGCATGACCGACACGGATGTCGATATCATCGCCGATGCGCCCCGCCCGGTGCCATTGACCTACGAATACACGCTCGACCCGTTGGAAAAGACGGTGGAACTGGCATTCGGCAAAGGCGAGACGCCGATCTACGTCGTGCATTTCTCTCAGGATGCGGCGTTGGAGACCGCCAATGCGCTGGCAAGCACGGGCGTGTCCAGCAAGGAGCAACGCAACGCCATCGCCGAGGCCATCAAAGGCACGAAGTTCACCACCGCATTCGGCAAGATCCTGCAACGCCTGCTGCGTACGGGCGTCGGCATCCATCATGCCGGCATGCTCCCCCGCTACCGCCGTCTGGTCGAACAGCTCGCCCAGCAGGGGCTGTTGCCGGTGATCTGCGGCACGGATACGTTGGGGGTCGGCATCAATGTGCCGATTCATTCCGTGGTGTTGACGGCTTTGACCAAGTTCGATGGCACGAAGATGCGCAGGCTGCGCGCCCGCGAGTTTCACCAGATCGCAGGTCGTGCGGGCCGTATGGGTTTCGACACGGAAGGCCTGGTCATCGCCGAAGGCCCCGAATTCGAAATCGAGAACGCCAAGGCACTCGCCAAGGCCGGCAACGATCCGAAGAAACTCAAGAAGGTCAAGCGCAAAAAGGCACCGGAAGGTTTCGTGACATGGAACGAGAGCACATTCGACAGACTCATCGACGCCGCACCGGAAACATTGGTGCCGCATATGAAGATCACGCATTCGATGGTGCTGAACGAAGTGGAGCAGGGCGGCGACGCACGCTACCGCGTGGATTGTCTTATCGACGATTCCGCGCAGAGCCCGGAGCAGAAGGAACGTCTGCATGCGCGTGCCGACGAGATCTTCCAGACACTGTTCGACACGAACGTGATCGAGACCGAAGACCGTGACGACGGTGGTAAGAACTATTTCATGACCGTCGACGTGCCTGACGATTTCGCACTCGATCAACCGCTGAGCCCGTTCCTGCTGGCAGCCTTGGAGCTGCTCGATCCGGAGTCGGAAACGTATGCGCTGGATGTGATCTCCATGGTGGAAGCCACGTTGGAGGATCCCAAGCAGGTGTTGCGCGCGCAGGAACGCCAGGCGCGCGATGAGGCGATGATCCGCATGAAGGAGGACGGCCTCGACTATGACGAACGCATGGACCGCTTGCAGGAAATCACCTATCCCAAGCCGTTGGAGGACATGCTGCAGGCCGCATTCGACGAATATCGCCATGATGTGCCTTGGGCGAACGATTATTGGCTGAGCCCGAAGTCAGTGGTGCGAGACATGGTCGAGACGGCTTCCGATTTCACCGGCTACATCGCCCGCTATGCCATCGCCCGTTCCGAGGGCACGCTGCTGCGTTACCTGTCCGACGCCTACCGTGCATTGGCCCGTACCGTACCGGCCGAGAAACGTGATGAGCAATTGCATGACATCATCTCATGGTTGCGTGTGGTGGTACGTTCCATCGATTCGAGTCTGGTTGACGAGTGGGAGAATGCCGGGGCCGATGCCGAAGCCGCCGAAGCCGCCGCGAATCTGGCGGCTCCCGGCACGAGGAACGCCGTGGTTGAGGATCGTCGTGGCCTTACCGTGCTCATACGCAACGCCATGTTCCGCCGAGTGCAACTCATGGATCTCGACAGACCCGAAGAGTTGGGAGCTCTCGACAAGGACTGGGGTTATGGCGTGCACGAGTGGGAGGACGTGCTTGACGACTTCTACGACGAACACGAGTATGTGAACACCGATGCGAAGGCGCGCAGCGGCGAACTGTTCATCCTTGACGAAAGCAAGGAGAAAGACGAACACAGCTGGAAAGTACGCCAGATCATCGACGATTCCGACGGCGACCATGATTGGGCCATCACCGGCGTGGTCGACTTGGATGCCACGCAATCCAGCGGCGAGGTCGTATTCTTCGACTATTCCGTCACCAACTGACCGTCACGCCGTCACATGTCGTTGAGTCGACGTCGCATTTCGTCGGCGTCGACTTCGAGCGGCGGCCAGATCATATTCATGTTCTTGAGCGTATTGCGCAACAGTTCGGAGACCACCGCCCTGGAATACCAGCGGTTATCGGCAGGTACCAGATACCATGGCGCCTGCTCGGTACTGGTTTTCACGAATACCTCCTGCCAGGCATCCATATAGTCGTCCCAGCGTTCACGCGCCTCAAGATCACTGGGATCGAATTTCCAATATTTGGTCGGATCGTCCAGTCGGCTCAGGAAATGCCTTTTCTGCTCCTCTTTGCTGACCACGAGGAAGATTTTGATAATGGCGCAGCCGTCGGATACCAACTGCGATTCGAAACGGTTGATTTCGTCGTATCGGGGCCGCCATACCTCTTCCGGATAGGTGCGGTGGACATGCGGCATGACGACATCCTCATACTGGGATCGGTCGAAGATGGCGATCCAGCCGTTCTTGGGCAACTCACGTTTGATACGCCACAGATAGTCGTGATCGAGCTCCTCGCCTTTGGGAGCTCCGAAACCGTGATAGTGCATGCCCATCGGATCGCCTTGGCTGAACACATGCCGTACGATGCCACCCTTGCCCGAGGCATCCATGCCCTGCAACACGATGAGCAGGCGCCTACGTGACCCCTTCACGCCGTTGGCATACATCAATCGCTGGTATCGTGCGATTTCCGCGGAGCTGATGCCGATGAACCGTTCCGCATCCTCCTTGTTGCCGTCGAATCCCGGCGTGGAATCGCCGTCAAGTTCGGCCACCTTCGTATCGTGGTGGAATCGCAACAGCTGCCCGGGAGGCAACGTCCACACCGAACTCAGCAATTCGCTCGCCTTGGCTACGTTCGCCAAGCCTTCCGCCACCGAATCGGAACGTTCTCCCATGTCGAGTCGTTCCTCCACTTTGTTGAGCGTTTTCGCGATTGCGGGGTTCTTTGCCTCACCCTTCTTCGAATCCTTATCCGCCATCCCAAGCCTCCCTGCCTGACGATTGACGGTTCCCATGGTAGACGCAAATGACCGATTCTCGGGGATACCCCCAAAGAATCGGTCATGGTGTGTTACTTGCTGCCCTTCGGCTTGTCTTCCTTCGGCTTGGCTTCCTTCAGAAGATCACCGAACGGGTTCTCGCGAAGCGGTTTGCCGTTCTTGCCGAACTTGATCTGGCTTTCCGGATGCGTCTCATCGTAGCCTTGGTCGTACCGCGTCTGACGCCAGTGGCGAATCGACGCGTTCGTACCACGATGGTGCACATGGTACTGGCGTTGCGCACCGCCCAGCGGCACGCCTTCCTTGGCCACGGCGATCTGGTTCACGTTAGACGGATCCATGATGGCGATCGGGGCGACCGGCTCGGGTTCGGCGGGGGCGGCAGTGTGCCTCTGCATGCGTTCCGGCAGCCATTCGGCCAACCGGCTCAGCAGCCAACATGCGATGAAGTACACGACTGCGGCCACCACGAGGGTCTGCAGGATGTTGAAGTACATCGAGCCGAGTCGGCGGGACTCCTGCAACAGGTCGGTGTACATGATAATCGAGCCGAGGGCGGTGTCCTTCAGCACCACGACCAGCTGGATCACGGCGGCCGGCAGCATGGCGTAGATGGCCTGCGGCACTTCGATCTGCATGAGTGACTGCGTACGGGTCAGACCGAGGGCGAGGGATGCCTCCCTCTGGCCGTTCGGCAGGTTACCCACACCGGAGCGAACCAGCTCGGCGACCACGGAGCCGTTATAGATCACCAATGCGAGTACCACGGCCCAGTAAGCCGGGCTTGGCAGGCCCGCGAAGGCAAACCAACGCCAGAAGAAGATCATGAGCAACAGCACCGGCACGGCTCGGGCGAATTCCACGATGGCGCCGGAAACGGTGCGAATGATCAGGCTTGGCAGCAGTCGGCCGATGCCGAAGACCAGACCGAACGCCACGGCCCCGATCACCGCGAGTATGGTGGCGCGAACCGTGGCCCACAGACCCGGCAGGTAGAAATCGGTCCATGCCTCACTGTCGAGGGCTGGCTTCCACAATTCCCAGCTCAGCTGGTTCTCGCCGTCCGGCGGGTTGTGCAGACGCATCAGCATCAGCACGAGCACGATTGCGAAGACGATGCCTGCGATCCAATTGACGATACGGATGGTCTTGCGGCCCTTCGGGCCCGGCTGGTCGAACAGTACGGCGCTTTCATTGCTTGCCATGGTGCGTCACCTCCTCACCGCGAGCTTGTTGGATAGATACGTCGTCAGCATGCCAATCGGAATGATCAGAATCACGTAGCCGAAGGCGAAGATCAGGAAGATCGGCACGATTTGGTCGGCATGATATTCAATCATCTCACTCATCATCGTCGAGGTTTCGGTAGCCACTGACGCGGCCGCCGCGACGGTGGAGTTCTTCAGCAATGCGATCAGCGTGTTGCCCAGAGGCGCCACGGAGCCACGGAAGGCCTGCGGGAGGATGATCTGCGTGGCTGACTGCATGAAGCTCAGGCCCAGCGCACGCGACGCTTCGGCCTGGCCGAGCGGCACGGTGTTGATGCCCGAGCGCAACGATTCGCATACGAAGGCCGCGGTATACAGGCTCAGACCCGTGACCGCCAGCCAGAAGAAGTTCGTGGCGAAGGTATCGGAGAAGCTGAATTTCAGCTGGGCGTACGCGCCTAGCACCATGAACACCATGATGATGGTCAACGGCAGATTCTTGAACAGTTCGACATAGGCGCCGGCGACGGTACGGAGCGAAGCGATCGGCGAGATGCGCATCATCACAAGGATGACGCCCAGAATCGTAGAGAACAGCGCCGACCACAAAGTCAACTCGATATTCACCAGAAAAGCGCCGGGAATGTTGTATTGGCTGAATAGCGCGAGGAAACCGTCCATCACTTAATTCCCCTTCCCATTCGGCACAGGCGGATTGTACTTGTCGTTCGGGGTGTAATCCACGCCCTTCGTATTGTCGGCGATGGCACGCTTCCAGGAGCCATCCTGAATCATATCGGTGATGGCGCTGTTGATCTTGTTCTTCAGCTCGGTGTTGCCTTTCTTGACGCCGATGCCGTAATACTCTTGGGTGAACGGCTTGCCCACCAAGCGCAGTCGTCCGCGGGAGGCTGAGGCGAGGCCTGCGAGGATGATGTCATCTGTGGTGGCAGCATCCACGATGCCTGAAAGCAACGCGGTGGCGCATTCCGCCATGCCCGGCTGTTCCATCAGCTGGGTCTGCTTGGCGAACTTCTCCTTGACATTGACCGCGGACGTGGTGCCGGTCATGGAGCACAACCGCTTGCCGTTCAGGTCCGTGGGCCCGTCGATGCCCTTCTCGTCTTTGCGTACCAGCAAATCCTGTCCTGCCACGAAATACGGTCCAGCGAAATCGACGACCTTCTTGCGTTCGTCTGTGATGGAATAGGATGCGACGATATAATCGACGTCACCGTTCTGCAGCATGGCTTCACGCTGCTTGGAGGGCGCCTCCTTCCATACGATCTGATCCTCGGAATAACCGAGCTTCTTGGCCACGTACTTGGCCACATCCACGTCGAAGCCGACGTAGGTGCCGTTCTTCTTGAAGCCCAGACCGGGCTGGTCGAATTTAATGCCGATGCGGATCTTGCCATCCGCATCATCCGCGCCGCACGCGGAGACGGCGAACACGCATGCGCATGCGCAGAGGGCCGCAACGGCCCTGCGCAGCATACGCTTCGCCCTGGTTGAAAGTGATGTCATTGGAAAATCCCTCTTCTGCGTGTTCGAATCGCTCAGTGGGTGAGGATCTTCGACAGGAAGTCCTTGGCACGATCGGTCTTCGGATTTTCGAAGAAATCATCCGGCGTGCTCTGTTCGAGAATCTGGCCGTCGGCCATGAACACGACCTTGTCGGCCACCTTGCGCGCGAAGCCCATCTCATGGGTCACGCACAGCATGGTCATGCCTTCATGGGCGAGTTCGACCATGACATCGAGCACCTCATTGACCATTTCCGGATCGAGCGCGGAGGTCGGCTCGTCGAACAGCATCACCTTCGGCTGCATGGCGAGCGCTCGGGCGATGGCCACGCGCTGCTGCTGGCCGCCGGACAGCTGTGACGGCATCTTGGAGGCCTGTGAGGCCACGCCGACTCGACCGAGCAGATCCATGGCGAGGTCCTCGGCGGCCTTCTTGTCCATGTGGCGCACCTTGATCGGCGCGAGCGTCACGTTTTCGAGAATGGTCTTGTTGGCGAACAGGTTGAACGACTGGAACACCATGCCGACCTCGGCACGCAGGCTGGCAAGCTCCTTGCCTTCCTGCGGCAACGGCTTGCCGTCGATGCGGATATCGCCCGAATCGATGGTCTCCAGACGGTTGATGGTGCGGCACATCGTGGACTTGCCGGAACCGGACGGACCGACGATGACGAGTACCTCACCCTTCTTGACGGTGAGATTGATGTCCTTCAGGACGTGCAGGTCACCATAGTGCTTCTCGACATGGGTCAGTTCGACGAGTGGACGATCGCTGACTTCGGCGCCCGGCACCAACGGGCGCTTTGCTGTGGTTTCGTTCATATCAGACATAACCGGCAAGTATAGGGAGCCTTTGTTTCCCTGCCTGTTTCCTCATGAGACGAAGTTCGCATTGTGAGACGGTGTCACCTCACCACAGCCGCGGCAATTCAATGACGAGTACCGCCACGACGACCAAAGCGGCCGCCACCCCGTAGGTCACCCTCGCCGGCACCCTATTGGTGAACGCCTTGATGCAGCGCCGGCAGATCTCACTGATGTTCATACCGGCAAGGCTATGGCCGTAAAGCAACGACCAAGGGTGAGACAGGCGAACGCAGGGTGAATTCTCATGGGCGTTCGCCTGACTTCCACGTGCAGATCGCCACCCGCTACAGCACCTTGGAAAGGAAGGTCTTGAGCCTTTCGCTCTTCGGGTGATTGAAGATCTGATCGGGAGTCCCCTCCTCTTCGATCACACCGGCATCGGTGAAGATGACTCGCGTGGCCACCTCGCGGGCGAAGCCCATCTCATGGGTGACCAACACCATGGTCATGCCCTCCTTGGCGAGCTCTCGCATGACCTCGAGCACATCGCCGACCATTTCCGGATCGAGCGCGGAGGTCGCCTCGTCGAACAGCATCACCTTCGGGCGCATGGCCAGCGAACGCGCGATGGCCACGCGTTGCTTCTGGCCGCCGGAAAGCGAACGTGGCATGGCGTCGGCCTTTTCGGCCAGTCCGACGGTTCCGAGCAGCCGCATGGCGTGCTCACGTGCCTGGATCTCGGACTCCTTGTGCACCAACTTGGGCGCAAGCGTGATGTTGTCGATCACGCTCATGTTGTTGAACAGATTGAAGTGCTGGAAGACCATGCCGACCTGTTCGCGCACCTTGTCGATGTTCACCTTCGGGTCGTTCAGGTCATGCCCGTTGACCACGATCCGGCCGCTAGTGGCGTGTTCCAATCCGTTAAGGCAGCGCAGCAACGTGGACTTGCCTGCGCCGGAGGGACCGATGATGCAGATCACCTCACCACGGTGCACGGTCAGATCCACTCCTTTGATGACTTCGACATTGCCGTAGCTCTTGCGGAGATCCGTGACATCGATCATCACATCGTCGGTGCCGGTTCCGCCGGTCATGCCGTCATCGAGCATCATATGCCTGACGTTGCTTTCGCTCATCGATTCACCTTCCTATCGACGATATTGGCCAGCCATGTCAGCATGGTGATGGCCACGAAGTAGATCACGCCGACCAACAGCAGGGTTTCGGTGACGCGGAAGTTCGCCGCATACAGCTGCTGGGCCTGGTAGAGCAGTTCGCCGAAGCCGATGGCCAGCAGCAGTGAGGAATCCTTGATCATGATGACCAGCTGGTTGATGACCGATGGCATGGCGATTTTGCTGGCTTGCGGCAGGATCACGCGCGCCATGGACTGACGACGATTGAGACCGAGTGAGCGAGCGCCTTCCATCTGGCCGGGATCGACGGCTTGGATGGCACCACGTACGATTTCCGCCAGGTAGGCGCCTGAGTTGAGCGACAGCGTCAGCGCACCGGCAATCCAGATGTTCACGCTGTGCCCAATCAGCTGCGGCACGCCGAAGTAGAAGAAGAACGCCCACACCAGAATCGGAGTACCACGGAAGATGGCGACATACACTTTGGAGACGCCGGAGGCGACCCTGTTCTCCCCTACTCGCATCAGGCCGAAGGCCACACCTAGAAGCAGGGCGATGGCGAATGAGATGACAGTGATGAACAGCGTGTTCTTGAGGCCAATCATCAACGCGGGCAGCGACTGCTTGGCCAGTCCCAGGAACCCGACCTTGGCTTTGGCGGTTGCGGTGGCATCGTTGTCGGTGACCATGCCGGAAATGGCCTTGACCTGCGCCTTGGCGCCCTCGGCACCGAGATACTTCGCGATGATCGTCTCGTATTCGCCCGAGGAGATCAGTTGGGCGAGACCATCGTCGATGGCTGCCAGCAGATCGGCGTTCTTGCCTTTGTTCACGGCCATGCCGTATTCGCCGTGCGGCACTTTCGGGGTGACGATCTTCAGACCGTTGTGCTGGGATACGCCATAGGCCAGCACCGGGTAATCGTCGAATACGGCGACGGCGTTGCCGGACTTGACCATCTCGTACATGGTCGAGGATTGGTCGACGGATGTGACGGTGTAGCCGTATTCCTTGGCATGTTCCTTGGCATAGGCCTCGCCTTCGGAACCGGTTTTCGCCACCACGGTCTTGTCGTCGAGGTCCTTATAGCTTTTGATGTCGTCATTGTCGGCGGCGACGGCCATCTGAATGCCCGACTGGAAGTACGGGTCGGAGAAATCATAGGTCGCCTTGCGCTCGTCGGTGATCGACATGCCCGCGATGACCAAGTCCACCTGATTCGAACTCAACGCCTGCAATGCGGCATTGAAACCGGAGGCCTGAATCTCAATTTTGAAGCCTTCCTTCTTGGCGATGGATTGGATCAGCTCCATGTCGATGCCGACCATCTTGCCCTTCTCCTGATATTCGAAAGGAGCGAACGTGGTGTCGGTACCGATCTTGTAGGTCTTGCCCTTGGTTGCCGCCGGGTCGCCGACTTCAGCGGCATGGGCGACGGGAGCAGCGGCCGCAAGGCCCAGAACCGCAACCGCAACGACCATCAACAACGTGCACAGGCGAACCCATGCACTACGAAATAGCGTTTCTATATCGGAAATCATCCTGTGAAAATAACTCTTTCTTGGTAATAGTTAGCGTTCCCCTTCTTTCTCACTGTAGCGAACGCATACGAAAACAGGTGCTCCAACCATGAACGAGGGCTGTTCGCGCATGGTGTCATGCACGAACAGCCCTCGTCCTACCGCAAGAAGAGGTGTCAGTCCTCGTCCTCATCCGGATCATAGTCGACACCGGTTTCGGCGCGCTGTTCATCGGAGATCGGAGCCGGAGCACCGGTCAGCGGATCACGACCGCCGCCGGCCTTCGGGAAGGCGATGACGTCACGGATGGAATCGGCACCTGCCAGAATGGCGGCGGTACGGTCCCAGCCGAGGGCGATGCCGGCATGCGGCGGAGCACCGTACTTGAAAGCCTCAAGCAGGAAGCCGAACTTGTCGGCGGCCTCTTCCGGAGTAATGCCCAGCACGTCCAACACACGGTCCTGAATGTCGTCGCGGTGGATACGCACGGAGCCGCCGCCCATTTCGTTGCCGTTGCAGACGATGTCGTAGGAGTCGGACATGGCATGTTCCGGATCCTTGTCGAAGGTGTCGATCCAATCCTTCGACGGCATGGTGAACGGATGATGCATGGAGGTCCACTTGGAGTGACCGACTGCCACATCATCGTCATCCGGATCATCGGTCGTCTTGAACAACGGGAAGTCCACGACCCAGGTGAAGGCGAAATCGTCGGGCTTGAGCAAGCCGGCGCGATCGGCCAGCTCCACACGCACGGCGCCCAGCAGTTCCTGCGCGGAAGTGCGACGGCCGGCGGCGAAGAACACTGCGTCTCCGTCTTCGGCGCCAATGGCTTCCTTCAGACCATTGCGCTCCTCTTCGGACAGATTCTTGGCAACGGGGCCCTTAAGCTCACCGTTCTCGGCAAAGACCACATAGGCGAGACCCTTGGCGCCACGCTGCTTGGCCCAATCCTGCCATGCGTCGAACTGACGGCGAGGCGTGGCAGCGCCACCCTTGAAGAGCACGGCACCGACGTACGGTGCCTGGAACACGCGGAACGGGGTGTTCTTGAAATAGTCGGTCAGCTCGACCAGCGGGTTGCCAAAGCGCAGATCCGGCTTGTCGGAGCCATATTTATCCATGGCTTCCTGCCAGGTGATGCGCTGAATCGGCAGCTGAATCTCGTAACCCGCGGACTTCCAGATGGCGGCGATGACCTTCTCGGCCATGGCCATCACATCCTCCTGATCCACGAAGGCCATCTCCATGTCGAGCTGGGTGAATTCCGGCTGGCGGTCGGCACGGAAATCCTCATCGCGGTAGCAACGGGCCAACTGATAGTAGCGCTCCACACCGGAGACCATGAGCAGCTGCTTCAGCAACTGCGGAGACTGCGGCAGAGCATACCAGGAACCCGGCACGAGACGGGCCGGCACCACGAAGTCGCGAGCGCCTTCCGGCGTGGACTTGATCATGGTCGGAGTCTCGACCTCTTCGAAGCCCATCTCCTCGAGGGCGTGACGTGCGGCCTTCGACATCTGGGAGCGCAGTTTCAGATTGTGCTGCATGGATGGACGACGCAGATCGAGGTAACGGTACTTCAGACGCACATCCTCGCCCGGCAGCTTGTTTTCAGACTCGTTTTCAAGAGCCGTGGAGACCTGGAACGGCAAAGCGTCGGACTTGGCGAGCACCTCGATGGTTTCGGCAACGACCTCGATCTTGCCGGTGGCCAGATGATCGTTCTCGTTGCCATCCGGACGCAGACGCACCTCGCCGATGACCCGGATCACGAACTCGGAGCGCAACGGACGCGCCATTTCCTCGTCGTAGATCACGACCTGCACCAGACCGGTGTTGTCGCGAAGATCGATGAAGGCCACACCGCCGTGGTCACGACGACGATCCACCCAACCGGCGAGCGTCACCTTCTGGCCAACGAGCTCCTCGGTCACCTCGGTGGCATGATGTGTTCTATAAGCCGTCTGGCTCATGCTTCCTCTATTCTTTGTTTCCTTATGTTCAATGAACGAAACAATACCGTATGCCTTGATGTTCAGGCTTCGACGGTAACGGTTTGCCGGGCATACACAGTATCCGGCTCCCACGACCTCGCATCAGCCGGCTGCTGGTCACCGGTGATGATGTTCTTGACTTCGTCGCCGACACCATCCTCGGCGGCATCGGAGGGGAACCACACGTACGGGACGCCCAGCTTGTCCGCGTATTTGATCTGCTTGCCGAGCTTGGCCGCAGTCGGGGCCACATCGGCCGCGATGCCGCGTGCGCGAAGCTGGTTGGCGATTACGTTGGAAGCGGAACGGTCGGCTTCGTTCCACACGGCCACGAGCACGCTTGCCGGGGAAACCCGGTTGGCGTGCGCACCGGCGGCATGCAGCATGTAGGAGACCAGACGGGACAGGCCGATTGACAGGCCGACGCCGGGATACTTTTTGTTGCCCTGCGAGGCGAGGTTGTCGTAGCGGCCACCGGAGCAGATGGAGCCGAGTGATGCGGCGCCATCAAGGAAGGTCTCATATACGGAACCGGTGTAGTAGTCCAGACCGCGGGCGATCTTCAGGTCGGCGATCACGGAACCCGGACGAATGCGCGCTGCCTCATCAACGATCATCGCCAAGGTGTCGAGGCCCTGACGGGCCAGCACGTAGGCGTCGGAATCGGCCGCGATGTCGTGCTTCGCGCACAACGCATCGAATTTTTCGGCCAGATCGGCTCCATTTGCGGCGGTCAGTTCGGCCAGTTCAAGGCAGGCTCGTGCCTGATTTTCGTTTGCACCGCAGCCTTCGACGAGCAGCTTGGCCACTTCGTCGGCGCCGATCTTGTCGAGCTTGTCGATCTCACGCAGCACGCCTTCGACGTCGGTCAGTCCCAAACCGCGATAAAAGCCTTCGGACAGCTTGCGGTTGTTCGCATGCACGGTGGCCTTCGGCAAGCCGAACTCGCGCAGACGTTCGAGCGCCGACACCATGACCAGCGGCAATTCGACCTCGTAATGGTCAGGCAGATCGCCATTGCCGATCACATCGATATCGGCCTGCACGAACTCGCGGAAACGGCCCTCCTGCGGACGCTCGCCACGCCACACCTTCTGAATCTGCCAACGCTTGAAGGGAAAGGCGAGGTCACCTGAATGCTCGACCACATACCGACTCAGCGGAACCGTCAGATCAAAATGCAGGCCCAAACGATCCTCAATCGGAGTGTCGGACTCGTGACCGACCTCCTGCAGACGACTCAGCAGGTAAATCTCCTTGCTGGTCTCACCCTTCTTCAACAGGCTCGAACCCTGCTCAACCGCACGAGTTTCAATGCCGATGAAGCCATTGAGTTCGAATACATTACGGAGCGTGTCGATAACACGCTGCTCCACAACACGTTCAGAGGGGAGCCACTCTGGAAATCCTGAAATAGATGCGCCTTTTGCCACGGTTCCCTATAATAAATGAGGTTGCGGAAAATGCCGCACGATTGTTCAGGCTTTCCTGGGTCGATCTGCGTCATCCGCTTCCCTGCACTACATGAAGCTTACTTAAAGGAGCTGGCCATGGCCGACGAGAATGTCACCGCGTCCGAGAACACCAATGAAATCACCGAGCAGGCGACGACGCCCGCAGCCCAGGCCAGCAAACCGGCCGTTCCAAGCCCGGCAGCGATGAAGCCGCACGCCCCATCCCCCGCCGCATTCGCCAAGAAGACTCCGTCCCGCCCGGCTCCGGCAGCCACCGGCACCGGCTTCTCCGAGGCTGATGTCAAAGCCGCCGAGGCTTTCGGACGCGTCTCCGATGACGGCACCGTATTCGTCAAGGAGGCAGAGGGAGAACGTGAGGTCGGCCAGTTCCCGGATGCCTCCAAAGAAGAGGCCCTGGCATTGTATGCACGCCGTTACCTCGATCTCAAGGCCAAGCTCGACCTGTTTGCGAACAGGCTCAAGTCCAGCAGCGTCAAGTCCCGCGAAATCGACGACTCGCTGAAGACCCTGTCCGAAGAGACCGAACAGCCGGCCGTCGTCGGTGATCTGGCGGCCCTCAAGGCGCAGTTCGAAGCCTTGAAGGAAGAGGGTGCGGCCAAGAAGGCCCAGCTTTCCGAAGCCCGTAAGGCAGCCGTGGCCAAGGCAGTGGCCGAACGCACCGTCATCGTGGAAAAGGCCGAAGCCCTTGCCGCCGGTCTTGACAGCAACACCAACTGGCGTTCCACTTCCGACAAGTTCCGCTCGCTCTTCCAGCAGTGGCAGGAGCATCAGCGCAACAATGTGCGCATCGACAAGGCCGATGCCGATGCGCTGTGGTCCCGCTTCTCCACGGCACGCACCGCCTTCAACGTGGCACGCCGCAAGTGGGCCCAGACCCGCGACGCCGAACGCAACGAAGCCAAGGAGGCCAAGGAAGCCATCATTGCCGAGGCCGAAGCCCTGAAGGACTCCACCGCTTGGGTGGAAACCTCACGCAAGTTCAGCGAGCTGATGGATCGTTGGAAGAAGGCCGGCCGTGCGGGACGCCGCGAGGATGATGCCATGTGGGCCCAGTTCCGTGCCGCCGCCGACACCTTCTTCAACGCACGTCAGGCGGACCGTGACCAGATCAGCTCCTCCGAAAAGGAGAACCTGGCCAAGAAGGAGGAACTGCTGGTCAAGGCCGAAGCCCTTGTTCCGGTCAAGGATGAGGAGGCCGCCAAGCAGGCGCGTCAGGCACTTGCCGCCATTCAGGAGGAGTGGGATCAGATCGGCTATGTGCCGCGCGACGAAGTCCGCCGCATCGAAGGCCGTCTTGACGCCGTGGATAAGCAAATCAAGGCCGTCGAGGATGCCGCCTGGAAGCAGTCCGATCCGGAAGCCGACGCCCGCAAATCCTCCTTCGAGGAACAGCTGAACGCCCAGCTGACCGAGCTCGACGCCAAGATCGCCGCTGAGTCCGATCCGAAGAAGAAGGCCAAGCTCGAGGCCGAAAAGGCTACCAAGGAACAGTGGCTGAACGCCATCAAATAGCCTTGGTTCGGCTGCACGCGACTTGACGTCACACGCACGGTCCGTAACGCAAAAGGGCGGGTACGTAACTTTTTTAAGGTTGCGTACCCGCCCTTTCGTCATATCCAGAGAATTCACCCATCGAAACCAATCTATATCCACAAAAACCGCCCTATATCCAGCACCAGATGTCATGAATAAGCTCCTATGTGTGGAATCAGACTGTTTTTCGCTGGAACAAAGCTGGTATCTGCAGGATTCAAGACACATTCAAGACGTCTACATCACTGTGCGATGCGCACCGCCGAGCATCGGACCATATCAATCATCAAACGACCAAATCAAGCGCCAAAAGACTTATCCACACCTCTTTTGACCGTAACACGCCGACGCCACCCCGTAGCGACCCTTAAGTTATCCACAATCGCCAAATCGACTAGACCACAGAACATGGGTTTCCCTATGCTCGAACAATGAACATCAGGGCAGTTATCAGACAGCGCCTGCGGCAGGCACAGTCCCGGCGCATGTGCGTTCTCGCACGGAACAACAATGAAAGCGCCTTGCTTCACAGACTCACCGTGCAAGGCATCACATGCCGTCCCTATCCGGGAATGTACGCGGAAAAAACATACTGGAATGGTCTGGACGCAATCGAACGATCCCGACATATATGCAGAACGCTGGCCCAACATCATCCCAACATGATTTTCAGCTCGCTCTCCGCGGCGGCATTATGGAGACTCGACCATTCAACCGCTTTGCACAGCAACGGCACCATCTACATCGCCTCTACGTCAGGAAGGGGTGGAAGCTACTGCAATCAAATCAAACGCGTACATACGGCATCAAGATTTCTGGACCAAGCCGTAAATCTGGATGGCGCCAAGTCAACCGACATATTCCGCACTCTTTTTGATTGCGGACGCATGCTCTCTTTTCGTAACGCATTTGCGATTTTCGAATCCGCGATTCGAGACGGGCATGCTTCGCGACAGCAGATCATCGACTATTGCGATGAGCCGTATGTCGGCAGAAAACGTGAGCTGGCGATTTCCGTCGCACAACATGCCATCGGCATTAGCGAGAACGGCGGGGAATCATTTTGCCTGGCAACCATGATCGAGGAAGGCGTTGCGTTGCCTACGCAACAGGTGGAATTCGTGCATCCTGTTTCCGGCGAGCGCCGCCGCGCCGATTATGTATGGCATACGGAGGATGGCCGAACGATTGTCGGAGAACTTGACGGACAGGACAAATACGTGAATCCGACGATGACCGGAGGACATACGATCAGCAACATTGTGGAAGAGGAACGACTGCGATCCGATACATTACGAGCATGCGGCGTCGATGCCGTCGTAAGGTTCACCTTTCTTGATGCGGTCAGGCGCACGCCGCTCATCAACAAATTACGTGCGGCCGGAATACCGTTCACAGCCAAGCCTTCGCTGCCCCACCATCGGTAATCTGCGATACAAGCGTGTGTACACCGTGCAGGACAAACACGGCGCCAAAATACTGATCCATATCCAACAACACATATATGAAATCCACGAAAAGCGGCTTATCCATGACAACGATCTGTCATGGAT
>SKEZ01000142.1_pt1 | contig 73997 bp, 66 predicted proteins | sample 4843881 | NCBI WGS metagenome assembly SKEZ01 (sample SAMN11008796, study PRJNA524170) | human gut metagenome | isolation source: fecal sample from pouch patient p1, p46 | place: Israel: Tel-Aviv | reverse complement strand
GGAAAGGTAATTTTTTTGTATAACAATCGACGCGCACCCGCATAGCGGGTGGATTATTGTTTCGCCCATCTCCATTTTTCGGATCAACGAAAAACTCCAATGGGCGAAACAGACTAAAGTCCACATTTTAATATCCGATGCAGACAGAATCGTTCTCCTGCAATCGGAGAAAATGTCTCTGTCCGATAGATCCTGTTTCCAGTCATCCGAATTTCTTCTATATTCTGTGCTCATAAAATCCGATCATCAAAACAGTAAAACTCATTCTAAATAAACATCTTAACAGCACTATGCTTCTTCTACAATATAACGATTGAAAACTTTATTTAAAAAATCTGCCTGAATCCGTGCAATTCCAGCAAATAGAAAGAGGAACCACAACATTGCGTTGATTTCAATCATTGCCGGATATAAAAAAGTAATCAATACAAAAAATACCGCTGTTCCAAATAGAATACATGTCGTCATCAGATGACGCACCGACATCAGAAACGCATTTACAAGCGTATGCTTTATCGTGTTTTCAAACTTTGCCAAAAGTGGAAATATATAAAGAAAAATCATGATCGTGAAAACGAACGAAATAATCAGCAGTACACGCATAATCTGATATCCGCTTGCCTCCGCCGGTACATTCAGATTCATAAAAAACAATCCAAATACTATCATCAGAAAACACCATACGATTGTACTTTGCTTAAAGTTTTCTTTCCACGCATGCAGGTATTCGCTTGCTACATATGCCGATTTCCCAGCGCTCTGCCTTAATGTCACAGAATATAGCGCCGTCAGAGATGCACCGATTGTAATAACCGGAATGCAGGTCATGATAAACAAAATATTTAAAATCATTACATCTGCCACTTTTGTCATAAAACTGAAAAATTTGTTATCCAGACAAAATAACTTTTTCATACTATCATCCTTCCTCGTGCAAATTTCCTTTTATCCGAATTATACCGAATCTATCAGCGCTCGTAAAGAATCCTTGCATAACAAGTAAAAAAATCAAAAAATAACTAAGAATTTATAATATTATTTTTCCGCCGCAAAATACCACCCTTGATTCCATCTCCATTTTTTCTTATACTTTTCCCTTTATACTTCTAACCATTGTACTAATATGTGCGAAATAAAAAATTATGATTCATCTTTTTCTCTTTTGAAAAATACAGGGAGTCTATGTGCTCACCTCAGCCATAGCCTCCCCTATCTAAATTGCCTATTGAATTTTCCTCTTCCAATATGTCAATCTGTGTCCATCATTTATCCCAACTTCGGTTCATCCACAAGACGGATTGTCTCTGCCGCTTTTCCGTCTGTCTCAAAGATTACGATTTCATTGACACCTTCTTTTAACATCGGCCCCGGAATGTAAAGTCTCTTCTGCGGTCCGATTTCCCAGAACCGTCCGATATTTCTTCCATTTACAAACGCGCATCCTTTTCCGAATCCCTCCATGTCCAGGAAGGTATCGCCCACTTCATCTGCCTGGAATGTAAATTTATAAAATGCCGGTAATCCTTCTTCATATCCTTTTGAATAATCTACTCTCGATACATCGTCCAGTGGAAGGGAGTACATATCCCAACCCATATGGAATGTTCCGTTAATCTGAACCCCATGTGTAATTCCTTTTTTCTGCAGGTCAATTTCCGGTCCGTAATTGACTCTTCCCCGGTTTTCCATAAGAATATCTAAAACACCCTTCTCCTCTTTCAATTCAAAACCAGTTGTTCTGTCCATCTCATCATCATTGCGGATTTCCACCTGTTTACCATCTGCGAAAATAATTGCCCGGTCCATTCCTCCACGGATTTCACAAGACTGAATTTCTTTTCCTCTTGTGATTGTACTTCTGTAAAGAACATAACCATAGTTCTGTCCCAACTCTTCCATAGATAATGGCATAGATTCTCTCACCGGAGTGCTCAGAGTATCCAATGTATCGAACAATCCAACCTTTTCTTGTAACTGCAGTGTTCCATAGGCTTTTCTTGTAATCTTTGTTGTAAATTCTACTTTCGGAATTTCGCGGAACTTAGAAATTACTTTTTGAAATTCCAGATATTTTTCTGTGATCTGTCCATCTTCTGTCAGTGGTGCATCATAATCATACGATGTAACATCAGCCCCTACTTTATCATCATAGTTGGAACCATTCATAAATCCGAAGTTTGTTCCTCCATGGAACATATAGAAGTTCACATGTCCTCTCTCCAGCATCTCCTCCAGAGATTTCTTATGCTCTGCATAATCTACTACGCTGTGTTCTTTCAATCCCCAGTGGTCAAACCATCCTACCCAGAATTCCATACACATCAACGGCTGATCCCCGATGATCTTTTTTACTGTTTCAAAACGCTCTGCACCTTTGGAACCGAAGTTTGCTGTGCGCCATGCACCTTCCAGACAGCCATCATCCATATATTGTTTTCCAGGTCCGTCCGAGGTCACAAATGGAACCGTCACACCTCTTTCCACTAACATCTCTTTCAGTGCGTTCAGATATTCTTTATCATTTCCATAAGAACCGTATTCATTTTCAATCTGCATCATAAGAATCGATCCGCCATTTGTAATCTGATAAGGCGCAACAAGCGGAATTAACTTATCATAGTAATGTGCTACACAATCCAGATACACTTTATTATAACAACGGAGTCGGATACCATGTTTCGTCAAAAGCCATGCCGGAAATCCGCCAAATTCCCACTCCGCACAGATGTATGGCGACGGTCTTAAAATAACATAAAGACCAAGCTCCTGTGCAATATCGAGGAATCCGCAAAAATCCGCATCTCCTTCAAAGCAAAATTCTCCTTCTTTTGGCTCGTGCACATTCCAGGCCACATAAGTTTCTACCGTATTGCATCCCATTGCTTTTAATTTTTCTAAACGGTCTCGCCAGTACTCCGGAACTACCCGGAAGTAATGGATACTTCCGGATATAATCTGGAGCTCTTTTTCATTTACATATATTTTTTCACCTTTAATTTCTATCGTATTGCTCATATGTCTCCTTACTCTTTAAAAATATATTTTGTACATGCGCACTCCTTTCCCCGATTTTGATCGAACTTCTATTGTTACAGTTCCACCACAAGATTCTCTCCGTACAAGCATCGGATCCATCTCAAGTATCTTTCTGCTTTCTGGAGTTTTTACAGGAACTCCACAAATTTTAATCTGCGCTTCTGGATCAAATGCCATTACCCGAATTCTGAGAAATTCCTGTTTCGGTAATCTGTATTCCAAACATTCCGGTGCAAATGTAAGATTATTCTTATCTACAAGAATTCCGGATAATGCGTACTCTTTTACCGAATCCACACCATGGTCTTCATAAATCTCAAATTCCCGAATCCCTGCTCTCAGTCTACCATCTACACTGAGAAATACTACTTTCACAAATCGTACGTTCACTGCTGAAAAGTAGTCCATCACCCCATTTGTCCATGAAGTTCTCCGATTCCACACCTGTTTTTCCCATCTCTTCCCATCTCTCGATGTATGAATTTCATATTCGTAGAATGTACAGTCTGAACCCATCTGTCCGCCTACCATTACCTTCGCATTGCGAACTTTAAACTCTCCCTGAAGATCCACAATCCATTCTTGTATTCCCTTCTTTGGATTCTCTCCGAGCCAGATACCTCCATGCCAGACCTCCTCTGCCTGATCCGAATATATCGATGCACTCGCAGGTTTCCCGAATGCAAGATTGACTGACAACTCATTCTTTTCTTCCCGAAGCTTTTCCCACCATAAATAAGGCGAAAGCAGCACAATCTCTGTCTCTTTCTTTGCCCGGATTTCTATTTTTAATTCCTTTGCTCCGTCCACAATAATCGTATGCTCTCTTGTGTCCTTTGCCTTACCTCTCCACCTCAACACATCGTCAAGATATAGGAAAAGTTCTGCTGATTCATCTCCGCTTACCACCTGACTTCCGAATCTTAAAAAACTCTCATTTTTTAAATCACAGCACATATTGCTTTTTATTTGTATACTTTCCGGATATACTTCTCCATTCATTTCAAATGTTGAAATCTGCTCTGCTCCTCGTCCCTTCAGACGTCCCGAAAGGTTTGTGCTTCCGGTCTTCTCCCCAACCTCTTTTTTCAAATAAGCAGCGGAAAGATTTGATTTCTCTGGTGAAAGAATTGGTAATGAAAATGTTGCTTTCTTTAAATTTTTTCCGGTTGCATGAATCAGAATATTTCCCGGTGTATTTCCTGCTTTTACATATATAGAAGCAATTCCAGCTTCTGCCCATGCCGGATTTGTCTCTGCCAAAAGATTTCCATTTCCTACAATCTGAGCATCTCCTTCTATCTCAAAGAAAATCTTCTGTTCTGCTTTTGTACAGAGTTCCTGATCTTCATCTACAATCTCCGCACGCACTAAAACGAGATCACTCCCATCTGCCTGAAGCGGGATTCCCTGAAAATCTGCAGATAATCGTATCTCACACGGTTCTCCTGCTGTCCGCCTTACATCTTTAACCAAAAGTACGCCTTCTGAGTCATATCCTCTCGCCTCTAAGACCGATCCTCTCTCATATGGCACTTCCGAAAAGTAAAATGGCGGATGCGGTAAATTTTCTGCACCTTCTTTTAAATATGGATAGGAATCTCTTGACCAAATAATTTTTCCATTCTTCTTAACTGTCAGATTCACCTTATCTACGTTGCTATATACATAAATTTCTCTGCGTTCATCCGTCCCAATCTGTGTAAATTTCTCCGCCTTATCAAGAACCGGTGCTGTCTCACTCCACTCACTCGCAATATACAGAACTTTCTTCTCTTCCTGTTGGCTCGCATATGCCCAATAAGATATTTTGGGCAGTCGGTAGCCATCCCATATCCCACAAGGAGACATGAGACTGCCAAGGCCCCGGCTGTCTATTCCGGTCCAGATTGCAGCTCCTGTGAATGCCGGATTTTCTTTTCTCATTTTATAACATTCTGCCAGACTATAGGAATCCGGCAAATGTCTGAATAACATCTGATTTGCCTTTATCAGATTTCTCGCTTCTCCACTCGGATAAAATCCATCTGCTTTCCCCCGTGTCACTCTTCGAGATTCAAATTCTCCATAATATTCTATATAACAATCTGTATACTCTCTTAGAAACATGACTGCCTTTTCAGTCTTTTCCAGTGGATTCTGAAATCCATAAATAAAATCGGCCTCTTTATCAATTCCATTTGCTTCTGGGCTGGCATCGTACCCGTAACTTTCTGCTGCAATTTTTGCAGAATTTTGTTCCGCCAAAGCTGCCAGCGCTGATTTTCTCGAAAATCCATATGGAACATGATATGTTTCATTTAATACCGTCTCATATGCAAGCACACACGGATGGTTTCTATCTCTCCTTACCATCTGCCGAATATTATCTCTCACTCTTGAAGAGAATGGTTCTGGTTCATCAGTTGGATACCACTGCCATCCAGGTGTCGCTTCAAATAGCAAAATTCCCAGTTCATCACAGGCATCCAAAAATGCCTCCGACATTGGATAATGTGCCGCACGCACCACTTGAAATCCTGCCTTTTTAAAAAGAACTGCATCTCTTTTCTGCATCGAAGCAGGCGCCGCATTTCCAATTATCGGGAAATCCTGATGCCTGTTCACTCCTGATAAAAACGGCTGTACTTCTCCATTAATAAGAATTCCCTTTTCTCTGTCCACTTCAATTTTTCGGATTCCAAGTCTTGTCTCCTTTTGGTCAATAAGTTTTCCCTCCAAACAAATAGAAGTTTTCAGATAATAGAGCTCTGGATTGTCCGTACTCCAGAGCTTCGGAGCACTTATGGAAATCTCAATTTCTGTATTCTGTACATCTCCAGATTTTAGTATCATATAATTGCTCTCATTCCCAGCCAGATTTCCATCTGCATCTTTAATTTCATGTGAAATAAGTACTCTCTCATCAGAGTTGCTCTCAGAACGCACTTGTGTCTGTATGGATAAAACTGCTTTTTTCTCAGATACAACCGGATACTCTATGTAAATGCCTCCACTTTTTTCTGTCTTTTCATAAAGCGGATCCGTAATAAAGATCTTTTCTGTAGCCTCTAACCAAACCTCTCTGTAAATCCCGCCAAAATATGTAAAATCCAGCAATTCCTGCGGCTTTCCAGGTGGTACCTGCCCATTATTTCTGTTGTCTGTCCGGACTACGAGAACATTCTCTTTTTTTCCAAAATAGGCTGCTTTCCTAATCGAAACTACAAATGGAAGATATCCTCCATAATTCGTATACAAATGCTGTCCGTTTAGCCAAACGTCTGTGACTCCCATCACAGCTTCAAATGTCAGAAATAAATTTTTATTCTCAAGTTCCTCCTCAAGTTCAAAGTATCTGACATAGGTAGCAATCCCCTGCGCAGTTGTCACCCCTTTGTGATAATAAGGTTCTAATCGGAAAGAATGCGGTATTGTCACTTCCTCCCAGTTCCACGGTTCTCGTTCCGGTCCTTTTTTTTCCAATTGTTCTGTAATATCTTCCGATGCAAAATACCATCCTTGATTCCATCTCCACTTTTTTCTCATTTTTTACCCCTTTACACTTCCAAGTACTAACCCTTTTGTAAAATATTTCTGAAGGAACGGATAAACTACCATAACAGGAATTGAACCCAGGAATAACTGTGCAGCACGCCCTGTTCTTTCATTTAACTGTGACATAATTTCTGCCATATCACCAGTTCGTCCCTGCTGAATCATTTTATTAAAGTTTTGTAATAATGACTGCAAGTATGTCTGTAATGGATAGTTATTGATATTGTCCATATAAATCATTCCTGAAAACCAATCATTCCAGTGTGCTACAATACAAAACAAACCAACGGTTGCAAGTGCCGGTTTCAATACCGGAAGTAATATCTTGACCAAAATTTGAATCGGACTTGCTCCATCGATCGCTGCTGCCTCTTCCATCTCTTCTGGAAGTTCTCTCATAAAATTCATCAGTACAATCATATTATAAACCGGAAGTGCACCCGGAAGAACCAATGCCCAGATTGTATCTTTTAATCCCAATGATGTAACAACAAGATATGTCGGAATCATTCCACCACTAACTAACATTGTAATCATAAAGAACACCATATAGATGTTTCTCCCTGCCACCTGCTTTTTCGTTTTAGAAAGCGGATATGCTGTAAGAATCATCAATATAAGGTTAATACCAACCCCAATAATAACACGTTCAAATGAAATCAGCATGGAATGTAAAAATCTTCCTCCTGTCAATGCAAACTCATAAGAAGCCAAATTAAAATCAACAGGAATAAATCCTACTTTTCCCGCGGAAACAGCCGTTGATGAACTAAAAGATACTGCCAATAAATGTACAAATGGAAGAACACAGGTCATAGAGATAATAATTAACAGTATGATATTAAAAATATTAAAAGCTTTTCTTGCCTTTGACTTATATAGATTCATTTTGTTCTCCCCTTTCTTTAAAATATACGGTACCCTGCTACTTTATCTGCAAGGAAGTATGAAATTCCAACCAATATACATGAAACAACTGATTTAAATAATCCTACTGCCGTACCTACAGAATATTGAGCCTGCTGAATACCCAGACGATATACATATGTATCAATAATATCACCTGTCTCATATACAACCGGTGAATATAAATTATAAATCTGGTCAAAGCCTGCACTCAATGCATTTCCTAATGATAATACAAGCATTAAGATAATTGTCGGCATCAAAAGGGGAATCGTAATATGGATTGTCTGTTTCCATCTTTTTGCACCATCCATCATTGCTGACTCGTACAAGCCCGGGTCAATTCCTGAAAGTGCAGCAAGATATACAACTGTACCAAATCCAAACCCTTTCCAGATATCCGTTACAATCATGGTCCAAGGGAATGTTTTTGCATCTCCCAGGAAGTTAATCGGGTCAATTCCTATTGCCCCTAATAATTGATTGACAGCACCGCTCTGTGATAAAATTTCCATTAATACACCTGCCATGATAACCCATGATAAGAAATTAGGAATATATACAAGTGTTTGGAATACTCGTTTTAATTTTTCAGAAACAAGTTCATTCAATAACAATGCAACAATTACCGGAACTATCACACCACCGATCAGTTTGAAGAATGCAATAAATAACGTATTCCAAATTGTCTGAATAAATGCCGGCTGGCTAAACAAATATTTGAAGTTATCAAGCCCAACCCAAGGGGAAGAAAATCCCATTCCCGGGTTATAATCCTGGAAGGCAATTACCAGACCATATAATGGAATATAACTAAAAATGAAAACAAGTATGACTCCCGGTATCAACATTGCATGATATTGCCATTGTCTTTTTAATTTCTTCATATTGTATTAAGTCCTTTCTTAAAAATATAACGGGATTGCTCCCGTTATATTTTTGTATTTTATTTACCATACACCTCATTTACTTCTTTTGTCGCCTGTTCTCCACCAGCCTTTTCCCAATCTTGAACAAGTGTATCAAAGTAATCTAACGGTTTTTCTCCAACGATGATTTTTGTAAATCCTTCCGTCAAAATATCATCCAGAGTACTTCCTGATTTTGAAAGTGTTTCTGTCGGAGCTCCCCAAAGTTTGTCTTCCAAAATGAGATTTTCTTCTCTTGCTATTTTCCCTACTTCATTAAAACAATGATCTTTTCCATAAAGTAAATATTCTCCGCCTCCTGCTGAATCATTGTCTTCAATCACCCTCATACATTTACTGTATAGTTCTGCAGCCTGTCCCCAGTCAGAAGTATCTGCCTTAGATCCGTCCGGCAGAGCTTCCTGTATTTTATTATATCGATTATGTTCAGCTTCTGTATCAAACATACGGAACGGACCAGGGATTGTTCCTAAGTTGAATAATTTCTTTTCTGTTTCCGCATCTACATCTGCTTCTCCATTCACAAATGCTACATATAAGTTCATCAAACGAATCGCCGCTTCCGGATTTGGACAACTTTTACTTACTACTGTATATCCATAGTTTGCAAATGATACAGGCGCTTTTACAGCCTCTCCGGTTGCAGTTGGAATCGGATATGCATCATAGGTTCCTTCTGTACCCCACTGTTCAATTGATCCCGGGCCAACTCCCCATACAAAGTAATTTGAAAACGGACTGACTCCTGTATCTTCAGCTAATATCTTCTGGAACATTTTTTCAGCATCTGTAATTGTAAATTCCGGGTCAATCAAGCCTTCTTTATACCACCTTGCATATGTTTCTAAGACATCTTTCATTTCCGGCTGAACAGAACCGTATTCAATAGAACCGTCTTCTTTTTCAATCCAAATTCCCGGATACGCTCCCCATGCAGGGGCCATTCCTTTCATTCCTGCCAGATCAGATGTTTCCGTAAATCCAAATTTTCCATGTTTTGCCTGGATTTCTTTTACAAGTTTTTCGAAATCTTCCATTGTCTTAATTTCAGTCATACCCGTTTCTTCCATCCAGTCTTTCTTTACCCATACTGCAGACATATAATCTTCCGGTCCCTGACTCAACTGTGGAATTCCATATAACTTTCCATCAATCTTACCTGTGTCAAATGTTGCCTGTGCTTTCTCTGCATAACTTTTCAAAAGATCAGAAGCATTCTCTTCCCAAATTTCTGTCAAATCCCAAATCATATCTGCTTCTTTTAATTCCTCAATCTGCTGAGAAGATGCCGAGAATACATCCGGTATATCCCCTTCTGCAATTGCCAAATTAATTTTTGTGGCATTGTCACTGCTGACCCATTCATTTTCCACATTAATGTTCAGACGATCTTTATATTCCCGATACCATGGATTATTGTCATAACCGTCTCCTTCATCCCACTGAATTCCAGCATTTTCATACTGAATCGTACTAATAGTTACCTCTTCTTCGTATGGCTCCCAGATATCTTCCGGAACAGCTACTGCTTTCCTATTTTTCTTCACCTCACTACCAGTATCTTTTTTCATGCATCCTGTAGCTCCAAAAACCATACTGGCAGCCAGTACTACCGCCAATACTCTTTTCATTTTCATACTGATTCCTCCTGCATTTTTTTGATAGTTGTATTTTCATACTTTTTAGTTCAATAATCTATAAATTTTTTTATTTTTTTATAATTTCTCTACTCGTCCCTTGAATCATATCGTAATTTTATAAACTTTAAAAAATATTATAACTTAATTTTTATAAATAGAATTGTATTGTGAACATAATCGTTATATATTAAAATTAGTATATACAAGCACTAGGAGGTCAAAATAATGAAATCTCATAAAAATACATTATTAAAAAAAGTAATCCTGCTTTTTACAGCTATTTCTTTGCCAATAATTCTAGTTAGTATCGCTGTCATTACACTGACAAATCACAAATTACAACAACAAGTACTTCTTTCTGTAGATAACAACACTATGAATCATATTGCCCAATTGAATAACTCATTAGACAACATCTACATAAATATGTATAATATGCTAAATCAATCTAACTTTAAAAATTTTTCTAATTTGTATTCAACATTTTCCACCTACGATAAGCGAACACAGGTTAATCTGATACGCGAGCAGTTATCCGGAATACAAATTTCTTCTCCTCTGATAGAATCTGCACATGCATATTTTCTTGATCAGCAAATCTCTTATCATTACGGAAGAAATACAAATGGAAGTTTTCAAGAGCTTTCTCAAGATCAGCTTATAATGTTAGATAACATCGTAGAAAAACAGAAATTCCCTTGTTATTATACAGATTCTTTTTCTGGGAAAAAGTCCTTAGATCTCTTCTTGTCTACTATTTCTTCTGACACATACTGCGCTGGAATCACAATATCCCAGTCTGATTTTAATAAATATTTAAGTGCAAATTCTACCTATACAGATGAAGGATATCTTTTGTATTCCGATACTTCATTTGAAATTGAAAATATTCCAGAATCTGTAAAAGAAGACCTGGCTATGTTTCAAGAAGACCTCAATAACAGAAACGATTCTGAAACCTTTTTTCGTACAACTTTGGGTGAGAAAAATTACTACGCATTCTGCTATGAAATTCCAAATCTCTCTGCCCAGTATGTCCGCTTAATACCAGAATCCTCTCTCTTGCATGGAATCAATACAACCCCTGTTTTAGTTCTTCTGTTTCTTTTATTTGTATTCGGCGCCTGTATTTTATTCTTTATCGGAGTATACCGCCTAATCCACAAGCCTTTGTATCAATTTACAACTGCCTTTGAAGAATTGGAAAATGGTAATTTTTCTGTGACGATCAATGACACTCATAGCGCCGACTTTGCCTACTTATTTCAGGCATTTAACAACATGACCTCCAAACTAAGCCGTCTGATTGAACAGGACTATCATCAGAAAATGTTATTGCAGAAGGCTGAATTAAAGCAGTTGCAGGCCCAGATCAATCCTCATTTTCTCTATAACAGCTTTTTTATGCTGCAGCGCATGATCAAGATGGGATTATCTGAAGAATCTCAGGAAATGGCAAGCGCTCTCGGAAAATATTTTCGTTATCTCACTCGAAACAGTATGGACAATGTGACATTGGAGACCGAGTATGAACATGCGAAAACTTACGCATACATTCAGGGACTGCGCTTTGCCGGACGAATCCAGATTGAATTTGAGGATCTGCCCGCCGGATTTCAAAATCTTCCGGTTCCAAAGCTGATCCTTCAGCCGTTGTTGGAAAATGCTTTCAATTATGGGCTGAATAATAAAATGGAAAATGGTCTTTTAAACATACATTTTATCCATTCGGAAGATTCTCTGACAATTATTGTGGAGGATAACGGAGAAGAACTGACAGACCAATTGCTGCAGTCATTAAAGGAAAAATTAAATACTGCAAAAGATACATCCACAGACTATGAAATGACCGGTCTTTTAAATATCCAAAGAAGGCTTGCCATTTTTTCAGACTATACTTATTCACTAAATGTTTCCCGGTCAGATATGGGCGGACTCTGCGTCTCCATATGTCTGAGGGACTGATTTCAGGAGGTACTATATGCGTTTACTCATTGTAGATGACGAACATTATATTGTAAATTATCTGACGGATCTGATTGAAGAGACTCATTTCCCAGATCTGGAAATTTATAAATGTTACTCCGGCAAAGAAGCTTTGTCTCTGATCCAGACTACTCTGATCGACCTTATGCTGCTGGACATTCATATGCCCGGGATGTCCGGTCTTGAAGTTGCCGCCCAGGTTACGGAACGGTTTCCTCGCTGCCGTATCATTTTTCTGACTGCCTATGATAATTTTGAACATATTTATGCATCAAATAAGTTAGAACATACCCGCTATCTTCTAAAAACAGAGGATGATGAAGTAATTCTGCAGGAGATTTCCCACACTTTAGAAGAACTGGAAGAAGAAAGTAATAGGCTTCTTCTGCTCTCTGAAGCACAGCAGAAAGCTTTTCTACTTACACATCTTCTTCAGCAGAATATTTTAAAAGGGATTGTAGCCGGACATTCCATTGAGAAGCTGGAGCGCGAATTAAAAATTGCCGGTTCGGACTTTACTTTAGATTTGCACCGGCCGGTTTATCTGATGTATACACAGGTACACTATAAAACATTGGACGAAACAAATATTACCAATTCCACTTACACGCTCCAGTATCTTCAGCTGATCCGCAAGCTTCTGGAAGGAAAATTTCAATTTTCTATGCTGGATTTCGGAAAAGGAACATTACTCTTATTTTTCCAGCCATTACAGTCATTCTCTTCCGAGTTTGCATTTCTGCAATCTGTTGCAAACGATTTTGGTGATTATTATTTTACCAAATACCGAAGGCGTGTCACAACGGTTCTCTATCCGGAGATTTCTGAATGGGACGAAGTCTGCAGCCGTTTTCACAAAATGCAGCAATATGCTGAATGGTCCGGCGATGCGGTTCCTCTCATCTATCCTTCTGCCTGTGCGTACAAGGAAGAGACTCTAAACACATTATCTGCCGAAGTTTCCATAGACAGAGTTTCTCTTGAGAAAAAACTGCAGGAACTTTCTTTCTATCTTTATCAGGGTGCGGAAAACGACTATTTGCATACCCTGAAAAGTTTGTGTGCAGAATGTACCCGCATCCGCAGTATGCACAGTATCTCTGCCATCAAGACCTATACCTCTGTTTCTCTACTGCTGATGCAGTACATCGATTTATATCAGCTGCAAGGAAAAATTGCTTCCAAAATTGCACTTTATCCTCTATACTATATACACGATTTTTCCTCCTGGACAGAAGCATTCCGTTATCTGGAAAAATTATCCAGACAAATTTTTGATATTCTGCATTCCAAAAAACTAGATCGCAATGAACAGCTGGTCCAGAAAATAAAAACATATATCCACGATCACATTTCTGAGACACTGACACTCACTACGATTTCGCGGATTGTAAATTATAACGAAGCATATATTTCACGACTTTTTAAACAGATTAACGGAATGGGAATTTCCGAATATATTTCTCTTGAGCGCATTCACAAAGCCAAAGAGCTGCTTGTGACCACGGCCGATTCCATGCAAAACATTGCAACCGCCACAGGCTTTGATACGGCACAGTATTTTTCACTCGTCTTCAAAAAAACGACTGGTGTCTCTCCGAGCGAATACCGACGGTCGCACCTTTGACACTCCTCATAGCTAAAGCAAGGGAGGCACGACACATTGAATAAAATTTCCCAATATAGAATTCCTCTGTCTGTCTTTGAATAATTGCCTGAAACGGCATTGACTTGTTATGAATTTCCGAAGCTTTCACAAGAACTGTGAAACCTCCGGAAATTTAGATCTGATCCTCGATCAGAAATAGATACTACTTACATCTTCTGCATAAATTCTTCTATCGATGTAACTTTCGCAGCCAGTTTTGCCCACGCAATGAGAACCTTTTCCTCTTTTTCAGATGCTATCTTCTCCTGAAGCGCTGGCGGTATTTCTCCAATCTCCTGCAGAAGATTGGTCAGAATATCTATATATCCTTCCAGCTTTCCTTCTGCACGCTCCTCTTTTAACATCTCTTCAAAAACCATAAAGCGCTCCTCCATTTCCCGGCTTTCCTTGATCTTTCGGATGAATTTCTGTAGCTGATCCACATAAGGATCATCAAACTCCTCTTCACTTCCTGCAAGATCTGCCTTGACATATTTTAGAAATGTTACCAGTTCCTTTGGAACTTCACCTTCATTCTTTCCATGTGTGTTCAGAAACAGAATGACTCTTCCATCTTTCAGATTGGTCTTTTCCGATTCTTTACATCTCATTTCAAATGTATACCGATATTTTTCTTCATCAAACGGATCAAAATCACAAAGGAAGATCACATATGTATCTGGAATCTCTGCATAATCTTCTCCGGATAATAGGATTTCCATATCCATCTGACTCTGGTAATAGCGGCTCCTCTTTCCAAGTGCAGCTTTCTTTCTCACCTGCATCTCGACGTTATAATGCTTGCGGTGTTCATCCTTTGCATACACATCCAACCGAACACCTTTATATTCCGGATGATATACGATGCTCTTCTCCCGGCTGACTTCCACCCGGTCGATCGGCATCTCCAGAACTCTTTCCAGAAATCCCTTGCAGTTATTCTCATCCATCATCACTGCGCCAAACATGAAATTATCTTTGATTGTAAGTTCCTTTAAACAATGTTTTCTTTTCATTTTACTCCTCCATTTTTTCAGAGGAATTCTATAGGATAATAGTAGCAGATAGAAACACTTATATCCAGCCTAAATTATTGAATTACAAAAAATATTTGAAGTATCCAAGTCCGCCCTACTTCCCAGGTCACCATCAGAAAAGTTGTCCTAAAGTGTCCAAAAAGTGCCCAGACCGTAGAGAATATTTACCTGTACATAGCGAAAACCCGTCAACCACAAGGGTTAACGGGCTTCGTTGTTTTATAGTTATCTAAAGGAATGAGAGTAAAGTATGCGTCTTATCTTCAACGCTCTACTTTAAGAGGGGGGAGATAGTGATTACTTAATCAACTATCTGACTCTTAGTATAAAAGGAAAATGTGTCCAAAGTATGATTATTTTCTAAAAGAAAGCGAAAATTTCTTAAAAAAAAATGAATCCCGCATAAAAAAATATGATCTCCGGGAAAGCGGGCATCGTCTAATTTACACACTTTACTTGACAAACTCTTTATTTGTTCTATACCTGCCTTCTTGTCGCATCCACAGCTTCTTTTCGTACATTGTGGCTTTGATTCTGATTTTCCGGTTTTTTCTTTTGTGTCACGCTGTTAAATCGTTCCTCGTTTTTCTTCTGATTGACTGCTTCCTGTTTTTTCTGATTCATATGCTCACCTCAGGAAATAGTATCTGAAGAAACTATGATTTTATTCCCGCACTTTTAATAACTTCGGAGCCGGTCGCTGCCGTCATCTACCGTATTTTCTATTTTTCTGATCACGACATAATATCCATCATCACCGGATACGCGGATAAATACTCTGTCTCCCTCTTTTTTCCCGATGATCGCTTTTCCGATCGGAGATTCTGTGCTGATCAGCCCTTTCAGGGAATTTCCACGCACTGTCGTTACCAGTTTAAATATTTCTACCTCGTCATCTTCTTCAAAATAAAGATGGACGGTATTGTTCAGCCCCACTTCATCTTCCTTCGATTCATCGGACACGATCCTGGCCGTCTTGATCATACGCTCCAGATAACGGATCCTGCTCTCATTTTTGTTTTTTTCTTTTTTCGCAGCATGATATTCAAAATTTTCGCTGAGATCGCCATGTGCCCGCGCCTCTTTCACGTCTTCTAACAGTTCTTTTCGCAGTACAACCTTCCGGTATTCAATCTCTTCGCGCATTTTTCTGATATCATTCTTTGTCAGTTCATTATACATCGACAATCACCGCCTTCGCAAAACAGACTGGAAGATGAAAGTTCGGCTCTTTGCTTTCAATTGGACTGTAGCATCCAAAGTGCTGGATTTTTTCATCCTCTGAAATTTTGTAAAAATTACAATAAAATGTCTGCCCGGATTTTATACGCTCAAGAGAGGTGATTTCCTCCAACAGCGCTTCCGGGATCAATACAGACACGCTCCACTGATCAGCTTCTATTTTCGCCTGGCAGTCTGCTTTCTGATAATATTCATCCGAGAGCAACGTCCGGTTCTCCCTGGCATATCCTTTCTCAGCATACAGCGCTCCATTTGCGTTCATTTCAAAATTAACGTAAATACATGGTTTTTCGGCGCTCATCTCTCCATCCGGAAATGCAAAAAATGCCTCCAGTGCGCTATCCTTGTAAACCAGTTCTTTATCCTTGCTGCAAAGCCGTTTTGGATCACGCTCTTCACAGGTCATCTCCACATAGATTCCCTGACCTTCGATATATCCTGCTCTTCCATACGCTTTTGGGGTCTGTAAACTGTCCCATAAATACTGGTCAATCACAAATTGTTCACATTGGGAAATCTGTGAACGGTTGGCGATTCGGTATATATCATATTCCATTTTTCTTTTGGTCACCTCCACAATTCTGAGAATATTCTGATATTGACACTCCCATAACAAAAGCAGTGAGTGTTACGACACATTGGATAAATTTTTTCTCTTCTCTAGTATACTGCTTTTCTTGTTCCTTTTCATCCCTTTTCTTTCTCCTGCACAACACTTTCTTCTTTTCCCTTTACCATTCTGCTGCTCTTTTTCCTCATAGAGAGAAAAGATCCACAACTTCTGTGAATCTTTCCTTTGATTTTCATTCTTTTATTTGTAAAAAATTTTTCATTCTTTTTCGAAAGCAAAATAAATCTTCTTTCGGCTTATATCAGATCTCTGTTTCTTGCCGCCCGCTGCTTTCTTACAGTCTTGCATCAAATAATCCGCAGAAACTGTCGATCGGGTCTGTTCCTTTGAAAGACGCTTCCCCGTTCATAAGGTTCTCTACCAGTGCGTCAAGTGTTGTGTCTTTGGAATCGTAAGTGTTGATATAAGTCCGTGCCTGCGGAATATCTGCAAGCATGGTCGGCTGTCCACATCCGACAACAACAACCGGAACTTCAAATACATACCACGGAATCTCTCCGCCTCCCTTTGACATACCAAAGCTTGGTCTTCCGTTCGGCACATCACAGAGCGTGATTACAAGATCCATATCGGATACGAAATCTGCAATGGCATTCTTTCCTGCAAAGTAAATATTTAAGTCTGGCTTTTCCCCGGCTTCAATCTGTTTCTTCATGACATCAAGCGGACTTTCATAGATAAATGCATCAAATCCTTTTGCACATAACTTTTCTTTTAACGCTTCTGCCGGATTTCCTTTTCCGCCTCCAAGCATTTTCATCAGCGCTGACATACTGTTCTCTGCGCCTTTGATATGCACGATCATAATTCTCTTATAACGATCTGGTGTCATAGGGAGCACGTCTTTGTCTTTATATTTTACAAGCGTGATACAGTCTTCGCTGATTGATTTCTGCATTGCCTTGTATTCTTCTCTCTGAAGCACTTCCTCTACAGTCTCTGGCTGTGGAACCAGTTCTTCTTTGCTCTTCTTATTCAGACCCAGATGTGCTTTGAGTCCTAAAATACGTGTCAATGCTTCTGTCATTCTCTCTTCACTGATGATTCCTGTCTTGTATGCACCAAGCATTGTAGCAAAATCTTCCTCTGGATCATTGAAGAATAAGAACATATCACAACCTGCATTGATACTTGCCGGAAGCATCTCTGAACGCTTCATTCGGTCTGTCATTGCTACCATATGGGAAGCATCTGTCACGACCATACCGTTGAATCCAAGTCTGTCTCTCAAAAGACCTGTCATGATCTCCGGACTTAATGTAGCCGGCATCATATCTTCGTCCTTTAACTCAGGATTAATGGCTTTTGCATAAGAAGGAAGCATGATGTGTCCTCCCATGATCGCATCCAGATCATTCTCAATCAATGTACGGTAAACATGTCCGTAAGTCTCATCCCATTTTTCCACATCAAAATAGTTTACATTGTTTGCAATGTGTGCATCTCTGAAGTCTTGTCCATTTCCCGGAAAATGTTTCGCTGCGCATGCAAATCCCGGAATCGTATGTGCTCCATTTAAATATGCTTTGCTCATAGTTGCTACACGTTCTGCATCTCCGCCAAATGCACGTGTCACAATCTCTGTATTCTCCCAGTTGTAAAGAATATCTGCCACCGGTGCAAATGCCATGTTACATCCGATTGCCGCTGCCTGTTCATTTGCCATCTTTCCTAATGCAAATGCATACTCTTCCTTATCTGTAGCTGCGATCTTCACACCAGCTCCAATATGTGTCCCATCTGCACATGCGCCGTCTCCTCCGGCTTCTGTGTTGCATGCGATAAATACCGGAACCTTTGCATATTTCTGAAGGATCCGATTCTGTTCCTGAATCGCCTTTCCCGGAGCCGGATTGTAACGGCATCCACCAAGGTGATATTTTTCCATTAATTCTTTTAAATATTCTTCATCGTGTGAAGCTGTCAGCTGAAAGAATAACTGTCCTACTTTTTCTTCCGGGCTCATATTTGCAATTGTGTCTTTTACCCATTGACAGTCTTCCTCTGACAGATAATACGGTCTTGCTTTTAAATCTACCATATAAATAACATTCTCCTCTCTGCATAAAGCTTTTGCGCAACTGATTATACCATTATATTATACAAAAATGCTACATATTTCTTGTATATTTTACACAAATTTCATTTTTCTTTTTCCTAATATAGATTTTCTAATACTATGCAAAGCTGGCTACTCTATACTGCTCCATCCAGCACTGGAGCCAGGAGAACTTTTCCGGTTCCACGATACACATTTACAAGTCCTTCCCCCGAAGCTGCCGAACCTATCAGTGTCTTTCCTGACCGTTCTACAGTAAAACTTAAGCTGCCGCTCCATGCGATCGCCATGTTGCCATCTACTTTCAATACATCATCCTGGAGAGTGATCTCCACAAGCTCCTCTTTCGGACAAGGTGCTTCCAGACAAAGCACTCCCTCTCCTACCACTCCAAGATTGAACAGTCCTTCATTTCCTGCAACAGCAGAAGAAAGATTGGAGCGCATCACTGCTTTGTGCTTCAGTCTTGCATCACATGCCAGGAACAATCCGTCATCCAACACGATGGAACCATTCCAGTCTTTTAAATCTACCAGTAGGATGTGCTTATAAGTCGGTTCCAACACAAGAATTCCGTTTCCGGTATATTCCGGCTTAATTGCCGATTCCCCGGTTGCTTTTCCCCTGACTGCTTTTCCAAAGAAATCGCCCACACCTTTTACTCCCGTTGTCGCATTGACATTGCCTACGGTCCACTGCATTGCTCCTGCCTGAAGTGTGATATTTGCCTGATTGACATCACAGATAACCTGGCGCTTTCTCACATTCATCTCATTACAAAAATAGGCCAACGCGGCATTGTGCGGCATCACACTTAAATCACGCTGATATTCTATGACAGTAAACGGACCAAGAGAGTTTAACACTTTAATATCATCATTATTCGTAAAATTAGAGATTCTATACATCGTTTTCTTCCTCCTTATCACACTTTCCTGCAATCTGTGCTAGTAGGTTTATTATACGGTGTTTGTACAAAAAATACAATATTTTTATATTTTTCATTCATTTTTTATGCAGTTTATATGCTTGCATTGAAGTGCTCCATCATCTTTCACTGTTCTGAATTTTTATTACAGAATATCGATATACTCTCCATTCAATGCCTTATTCATACTTCTGACCGCACAGAATTTTCCACACATAGAGCAACTCTCTTCAATTTCCGGTTTGCGGTCTTCCCGAATCTGTTTTGCCGTTTCTGGATCCATAGAACACTTCCACTGCTCCTCCCAATCAAAAGTTCTTCTGGCATCCGCCATACGATCATCAATATCTCTTGCGTGCGGAACATGTTTTGCAATATCTGCGGCATGCGCTGCAATTCTGGAAGCGATGATCCCCTGTTTGACATCTTCTACATTCGGAAGCGCCAGATGTTCTGCCGGTGTCACATAGCAAAGAAATGCTGCACCTGCTGAAGCTGCTACTGCACCTCCGATCGCCGCTGTAATATGGTCATATCCCGGTGCAATATCAGTCACGATCGGTCCCAGTACATAAAACGGAGCACCCATGCAGATTGTCTGCTGCAATTTCATATTTGCTTCAATCTGATCCAATGGCATATGCCCCGGGCCTTCTACCATCACCTGCACATCTTTTGCCCATGCACGTTTTGTCAGCTCTCCCAAGCGCACCAACTCTTCAATCTGACACACGTCACTCGCATCGGCCAGACAGCCCGGACGGCATGCATCCCCAAGTGAAATTGTGACATCATATTCCCGGCAGATTTCAAGAATCTCATCAAAGTATTCGTAAAATGGATTTTCATTTCCAGTCATACTCATCCACGCAAACACAAGCGATCCGCCTCTGGATACAATATTCATTTTTCTTTTATGCTTCTTGATCTGTTCAATTGTCTTTCTTGTAATTCCACAGTGCAGTGTGACAAAATCCACTCCATCCTCTGCGTGGAGTCTTACTACATCAATAAAATCTTTTGCTGTCAGTGTGGCAAGATCTCTCTTATAATGAATCACACTATCATAAACCGGAACGGTTCCGATCATCGCCGGACATTCTTGTGTCAGTTTTCTTCGAAATGGCTGCGTATTCCCATGAGAAGAAAGGTCCATAATTGCCTCTGCTCCCATATTTACCGCCGCCATGACTTTTTCCATCTCAACCTCATAATCTTTGCAATCTTTTGACACTCCCAGATTTACATTGATCTTCGTACGAAGCATAGATCCTACTCCATTTGGATCCAGGCATTTATGCCTTTTGTTGGCGCAGATCGCCACCTGTCCTTTCGCCACCAGATCCCGGATTTCCTCCTCTGTGCGGTATTCCTTCCGCGCAACTGCCCGCATCTCCTCTGTGATGATTCCCTTTCTTGCTGCTTCCATCTGTGTGTAGTATTTTTCTGACATATGATGTACCTCTTCTTTCTTCTGCCCGCGGCAGAATATTTTTCATTTGCTCTGTGCCGGAATTTTTTTATGACAGAACTCCAAAAGGATTTCAAGGATTATGCCTGGGCGGAGCATTTTTTCATAGGACTCTGCTTTTTATTCCATAGCATTTCTCGGAAATTTCCTATGTAATAAAATATAATAAAAAAACAGAGTACCTCAATTGGTACTCCGTCAAACTTCTTAAAATCAATTCTTTCCTACGTTGGCATTATCCAAATCAGGTATCAGGGTCGAAGTTCACACCTTCCTCTCAGCCTGTCTACAAGCTCCCCGGCTATTTACTTTTCTAGAAAATAGTAACACACTAATAACTAAAAGTCAATTTTTTGATCTTCCAGAAATTTTCTGATTTCTTCTTTCTTCGGCATCGAGCGGATCGCTCCTTTTTTTAAAGTGATCAGCGCCGCCCCTGCGTTTGCAAATGTCAGCAGTTCCTCTAAATCTTCTTTTGACAACTGCTCTAGATTGTTTTCCAACAGGTATCCTAACGCACAGCCACAGAACGTATCACCTGCTCCTGTTGTCTCAATGGCTTCTACACAAAATCCCGCCTTTTCTACGCACATTTCCTTATAGTATGCACGGCTTCCTTCTTTCCCCATCGTAAGAAGAATTAAAGGAATGTGATATTTTTCTTGTAGCATACGGATTCCCTTGTCATAGTCTTCCTGTCCTGTTACGAATTGAATCTCATTATCAGATATTTTCAGGACATCACATTGTCTAAACCCATACTCCATCTGCTCTTTTGCCAAGTCTAAAGATTCCCAGAGTGGTTCCCTCAAATTCGGGTCAAAAGAAATCATAGCCCCAGCCTCTTTGGCGCAGCAGATTGCTTTTTTCGTTGCATTTCTCACACCTTCATGTGTCATAGAGAGTGTTCCAAAGTGAAAGATTTTTGTATTTCGGATCAGTTCTAGATCCACCTCTTCTTCCCTCAGCATCATATCTGCTCCGGGGTTCCGATAAAAAGAAAACTCCCGGTCCCCATCCGGCAACGTATGCACAAATGCCAGTGTAGTCCGCACTTCCGGGTCCATCCGAAGACTTTTAGAACAGATTCCTACTTCATCCAATGTATGTTTCAGCAGAGTTCCGAACATATCCTGCCCAACTTTCCCTATAAAAGCAACCTTCTTCCCAAGATTATTTAACATTGCCAATACATTGCACGGGGCGCCGCCCGGATTTACTTCCAGAAGCTGATTCCCCTGCTCACTTTTTCCACTTTCTGTAAAATCGATCAAAAGTTCTCCAAGCGCTGCTACATCATACATATTCTTTCCCCCTTCACGCACCTCTTAACATTCTTCTATTTTTTCCAGATAAAATTCAAATGCCACATCATCGCCTTTGATTGCTGGTATAAGAATCCCGCCTGTCATAAGTGCCTTACCGCTAAGCTTCTCTTCTTTTTGTCTGCCTTTCACAAACCTATAAATTGCTGTTGCATCCACTCCTAATAGCTTAATGCGATGGCGCAGTACATTTGATGCAGCTCTGAATGCCACACCTTGTACAAGAATCTTACTGCAGTCCTCCGAAATAAACTCCCATGCTGCCAAATCATCTTTTTTCGGATTACTCAGTCTATAATACTTTCCGCCATAAATCAGTTCCTGATACTCCTTATACGCCTTCACCTGCTCCGCAACTTTCTCTTTCTCATTCTGATCCAGCTGATTCAGATCAAGTTCATAGCCAAAGCTTCCCGCCATTGCTACTGTTCCTCTTGTCTCAAGCGACGTAATTCTACCAGTCTGATGATTCGGTACGGCAGATACATGAGAACCAACCGCAGATATCGGATAAAAAAAGCTTGTTCCATACTGGATAAAAGTTCTTTCATGGGCATCTGTATTATCACTGCACCAAATCTGCGGGCAATAGTACAGCATTCCGGCATCAAATCTGCCTCCACCTCCACTACAGCCCTCAAATAATACTTCTGGAAATTCATCTGTCAGACGTTCTAAAAGTTCATAAACACCTAACACATATCTATGCGGCATTTCTTTCTGACGTTCTGCTGGAAGTATCGATGTATACCAGTCAGAAATGCTGCGATTCATATCCCATTTAACATATTCGATATGATTGTCTCTCAGAATCTTACTGATAGACCGATATAAATATTCTACTACTTCAGGATTCGCCATATCAAGTACTAACTGATATCTGCTTCTCATAGGCTTTCTCCCTGGGATACTGATTGCCCATTCCGGGTGCGCCCGGAACAACTCACTGTCTTCGGAAATCATTTCTGGTTCAAACCATATTCCAAATTTCATGCCCATATCATTGATTTTTCTGACAAGTGCTCCCAGCCCCCCTTTCAACTTCTTTTCATTTACTTCCCAGTCTCCGAGCCCTGATGTATCAGAATCCCGTTTTCCAAACCAGCCATCATCTAACACCATCATATCAATACCTAGTTTTGCTGCCTGACGGGCAATCTGTTCTATGTCTTCTTCATTAAAATCAAAATAAGTCGCTTCCCAGTTGTTGATTAGAACTGGACGTTTTGTCAGCTGATATGCTCCTCTACATACATTGTGGCGTATGACATGATGAAACCTCTGTGACAATTCCGCCATTCCATTTGCCGAATAAGATAAGATTACTTCTGGCGTCCAAAAATTCTGTTCCGGTTCCAGTTGCCATGAAAAAGTATCCGGGTGAATTCCCATTACAAGTCGTGTCTGCCCAAGCTGATCTTTCTCTATCTGTGTCTGGAAACCACCACTGTACATCAGTACCGCTCCCATACACTCCCCATCTTTTTCTGTACAGTCTCTCTCGCAGAGCAGAACCGATGGATTCTGCTGATGACTTGATGTTCCTCTTGTACTGCTGCTTTCCTGAATTCCGTAAAATAGTGGGGTACGTTCTGCCTCTCGTTCCATCGTATGTCTTCCGTGAAAATGAATCCAGTCCCAATTTCCGTCCGGAATATCCATGCAAAGACTATGTGCACGCTCAAGCACGATTGGCATACTTCCCCGGTTTATGATCATTACACTCCGCGTGATCACATCTGCCTCTTCCAGTACTCCATAGAAAAGATGTACCTCTGTTTCAGATGCCGTATCTTTCATAAGAATCTCCAGTGTTTCCGCCTCGTTCTCCTCTGCATAAACTGCCGGCAGTCCCGGAATACTGTATTTTCCTTTCCTGATAAAATATTTCTGAAACCGTAAATCCAGTGCCTGACTGCCATCTGCATGCCGCACCGTCACTGCTGGTACCCGGAAATCTCCCACTCCACTCCCTGCATACTCTAACGGCATTGTATTCAACGAATACGTTCTGTCATTTTCTGCTTCATAAATATTTCCGGAAAATCCCACATCCGGATAATCCAAGAGATACTCCATGCTCACTCCCGTTTTTTCCCCATACCACAAATGTTTCACTACCCCAAACGAATCTGCCTTCATCTGATAAAGTGTATTCGCAGTTTCCAGAGAAAAAATCTGATCCTTTACTGTTATTGCCATACTATCGTTTCCTTTCCGTTTTCATAATCCTTTCCATACCGGGTAATCTCAAATCCATAAGACCTCAAATCTGCTGATAATCTAATACTATTTTCCTTGTATTTCCTTGTGATCATAAGTCTCTCCCCCTCCGTTTCCACCTGGATTTTTCCATCCAGATGAAATGCCGGTTCCATATTACGAATCGCCATGAGCTTTTTCAATTTCCTTACAACCGGGCGCTCCTGCTCCCCTGCAATCTCTTCCAGTGTATAATAGTGTCGATTAATATCCCGTCCATTTTTCGTCTTTTCCATCAATTCGAGATCATTTTCCCCTGCGAGAAGTCCCACATAATATACTTGTGGGATTCCCGGTGCAAAGAACTGAATTGCTCTAGCCAGCAAATAGGCATCGTCTCGATTGCCAAGTGCAGAATAATAGGTCGTGTTGACCTGATATACATCCAGATTATTATATGCTTCCGAACTGTAAATTTTCTTTACATTTGCCCCTTGCCGATACATCTGTTCCTGTACCATGTAAACCTCCTCGTCAGGAAGAAGATCTTTCACATCTACAATCCCTATCCCATCATGAGTATCCAAGGTTGTAAATTGTTTCATTGGGCACATCTCCAGCCACTTCTTTAAATATACCCCCGTATGATTATAAAGTGCGTGAAGTGTCAGCACTGGCAGCGCAAAATCATAAACCCAGAATCCCTTCTCTGCAATTTTCATCGGAATCGTATAATGTTCATGGATTTCCGGAAGAATTTCCACTTCGTACCGTCCAACAATTTGCTCAATTTCATGTAGCAATTCCCAAATATCCGGTTCTACAAAAAAGCAGTTCGTATCTTCTTTCTTAATTGCATAAGCGAATGCATCCAGACGTATCAAAGATGCTCCATTTTGGCACATCTGCTCCAGAGTTCCTTTGATAAATGATTTTACCGCTTCCTTTCTGACATCCAGATCAATCTGCTCTTCACAGAAAGTGCACCAGATTTTTTCTGTTGTTCCATCTTGAAATTCCACTTCAATATAGGGCGCCCTTGGTTTTCTCTTGTAAATCTTATCAAGCTGTTCCTGCGTCGGTGCTCCATTTCCCCAAAACTCCTCGTAACGAATAAAGAAATCGGCATATTTCGATTCATTCTTTCTTTTCAGAAAATCCTGAAAATATTTCGAAGAGGAAGAAATATGGTTTACCATAAAATCAAACATCAGATAATATTCTCTTCCGATTGCTTCAATATCTTCATAAGTTCCAAACGCTTCATCTACCACATCATAGCGCATTGGTGCAAATCCGCGATCCGCAGAAGATGGAAAAAACGGCAAAATATGAACGCCTCCCACAGCATCTCTATAATAGGTATTCAATACCGTATGTAATTCTTTCAAGTTCTTTCCCATGCTGTCCGCATAAGTAATCAACATCACTTTATTTTCCAGTTTCATTCTGTCTCTATCCTTTCACTGCTCCATTTGCTACACCATTCAAAATCTGTTTCTGGCAGATTACATAAAATACTAAAATTGGAATCAATGCCAGAATATAGGATGCAAATGCGAGATTATAATTCGTTCCAAACTGTGTCTGGAAATTTAACTGGGCCAGCGGAAGCGTATTATGTCCCGTACCTGACATAATGACCAATGGCGTCATCACATCATTCCATGTCCCAAGAGCTGTCAAAATTGCAACTGTCGCATGCATAGGCATCATCATCGGGAAAATAATCTTCCAATATGTCTTCCATGCGCTTGCCCCGTCAATATCCGCCGCCTCTTCTAACGCTACTGGAATGTTTTTCAAGTATCCGGTATAAAGCAACACATTCATCGGCATATAAAATACAAGATATAAAATGATCACTCCCAGCCGATTCCCAAGTCCCATCTGTGCAGTCTGCTTTACAAGGGGCATCATAAGAATCGAAAATGGCACAAACATTCCACTTACAATATACAAATAAATAAACCGAAAGCTTTTCTTCTTTGCCATACCTCTCCCAATCACATAACCGGCAATTGAATGAATTAAAATTGCCAGCACGATCGTCGCCAGTGTAATCAACAAACTATTTCCAAGCGAATGCCAGAAATCAGTCACTTCCATCGCCTGCCGGAAGTTATCCAGACTCCACCTTGCCGGAAAAGATAATGCGCCTGCCACATCGTTTGTCATCTCGCTTGGTTGCTTAAATGCGATGATTACTGCCATGTAAAGAGGAAAAAACACAGTCGCTGTTCCCAATACTAATACAATCGTTAAGATCCAATTTGTTTTTTTCTTTCTCTGCATTATAACTGCTCCTCCTTCTTTCCCATAACTGTCATTTGGAAAATTGAAATGGCTACGATGACAACAAAAAACAATACTGCATTTGCGCTCTGAAACCCAAACTGACCGCCGTCCATACCATTTTTATAAATCAGATAAGAAATCGATTCTGTACTCTGTGCTGGTCCTCCCTTGGTCAAAGACAGTATCTGATCAAATACCATCAAAAAATTTTTTGTACTTAAAATGAGATTGATCGTTACAAATGGCATCACCAGTGGAAATGTTACTTTCCAAAATTCTTTCCATTTCCCGGCTCCATCAAGCATACTCGCTTCATAAACATCCGATGGGACCGTCTGAAGACCGGAAATATAAATAATGGTATTCATCGCCACCGCCTGCCACACACCGACAATCAGCACTCCAATCCATGCATACTTCTCACTCGCAAGAATACTGTTCTGTAGAAATCCAATCCCGAATACATCGCCAACCACTGGAAGGATATAAGTAAAAATAAAACTGAAAATATATCCGATCACAAGGCCTCCCAGAATATTCGGCACAAAATAAATCCCACGCAAAGCACTCTTAAATCGTATCTTGCTATTTAATCCAAGTGCCATAAGCAAACTCAGAACATTTACCAATATTGTTCCAGCAATCGCATACTTGAATGTAAACAGATAACTTTTCCCTACTCTTGCGTCCGTAAACAAGTCGATATAATTTCTCAATCCCACATATTCATAAGAACCATACCCTTTATAATTTGTAAAACTATATACAATTCCTTTTAGCATCGGCAACGTATTGAACATAAAAAACAACACAACTACCGGTATTACAATTGCCAGAAATGTTCTCTCTCGATTGCTCATTTTCTTTTTCATTGTGCATCCTCCATCCCTTTTTCATACTCCTGCACTTTGCGGATCAAATCTCTGTTATATCGTTTCCATTCCGTGTCAAACCGTTTCAGAAATTTATCTGCTGAATTGTCACTTTCATCCAGCAAATACGTCTGAATCATCGCATCCACACTCATTTCGCTCGGATAATGATGATCTTGAAAATCTGCCATTCTGTCATTTCTAATATATTCTCTCATCCCCGTCAGTTCGCTTGGAATAGAAAAATCCCCCTCTTTGCAGGCAATTCCTCCCTGATCTTCCAGATAAATCTGAATTACCTCGTCCTCATATAAAAAACGAAGTACTTCATAAACTGCTTCCTTTTGTTCTGTATTTTTCATAACGCAAAACTGAAGATCAATTCCTGAATTTAATACATTCTCCTTCTCAGAATCATTCGCCGGAAATACAAATGAATCAATTTTCATATCCGGATTGACTGATTTAATCTGAGGGATTGCATAACTTCCAATCGGATACATCGCCGATTCTCCCCGGGCAAACGCGGTACATGCATCGTTATAGCTATAAGCATACGGATTGTCTTCTGCATATGGAAGAAGCGCTTTTATTTTCTCGGCAGTTTCACGATATGCTTCTTTAAAAGTTGTCTCCTCCCTATTTACCTGGCTGCATATGTCGGAATCTGCCAGACCAACTGCCAATGCATTCCACGGTGCAAGACAAGTCCATGTATCTTTAAATCCAAAATACAATGGCTGAATCCCACAGCTTTGAATCTCGTTACATAATGTCATAAATTCTTCCCATGTTTCAGGAATCTCCCATCCATATTTTTGAAACATTTCCTTGTTATAGAGAACTCCCGCTGCATTGGCTGCATATGGAAGCGCATAAGCACCTTCCTGCGGAACAAATTCTAATTCTTTATCCATCTGGAGATAAGACTTTTTTACTTGTTCCAATTCTTCTAACTCTGAAATATCCAGAAATAAATCTGCATCCAGAAAGTTAGAATAGTTGCTGTCTCCTCCAATTCCAATGATATCTGGATAATCTTCTCTGATAAATCTTGTTTTTAAAATTGTCATAGCTTCATTTGGAGAAGAAATCGTCAGATGGATGTCATCATGCGTCTCATTGAAACGCGCTTCTATTTTTTCAAATGCCTTCACTGCCTCCGGTTTATAACACACCATCTCAACTTCTGCGCGATCACTGGAGGCTTCCTCCCCACAGCCCCCAAAATTTACTGTTCCCAACACAGCTGCCAACATCAGGGAAATGTTTCTTACAATGCCTTTTTTCGACATATTCCATACTCCTTTCACATTCATTTTTTCTTCCGTTTTAGTTAAATTAATCATAACATGCCTTTATGCTATCAGAAATAGCAATTTATTTCCTATTTTATACCACAATACGATTTTTTATGGTATTATAGTAAATAAGACCGCATTATGGTATATTTACTGAAAGGAGCCCTTATGAGCAACACATTTTTTCATATATTTCCACATGAAAACTTTATCGATCTTGGTATGTATCAATATGGCTATGAACAGTGCGATCCTGGTCATTCATTCGGCCCGGTTGCCAGAAATCATTATCTTTTCCACTATGTCATTTCCGGAACTGGAACATTAATGGCAGATGATTCGAAAGGGATCACACAGACCTATTCCATCAAAAGTGGACAGGGTTTTCTGATTTTCCCCGGACAGATTACAACCTATTATGCTGATGAAAAACTTCCGTGGGAATATGTCTGGATTGAGTTTGATGGATTAAAAGTAAAAGAAATCCTTCAGCTGACAGAATTGTCCCCTAACACTCCAGTCTACCGTTCTCACTCCAAAGATCTCAAAGAACAATTACTGAATGAAATGCTTTATATTGTGCACAATGCAGAAGAATCGCCTTTTCACTTGATTGGACACCTGTATCTCTTTCTTGATCATTTAATTCAGTCCTCCAAACGATCCAATTCTGCTCCTTCAAGTAAAATGAGTGATTACTATATCAAAGAGGCGATCCACTATATAGAACAAAATTTTCAAAACAATATTTCTATTGAAGAAATCGCCTCTGTCTGTGGAATTAACCGAAGTTATTTTGGGAAAATATTTAAGAAAGCACTTGGCCGTTCACCACAGGAATTTTTAATGAATTACAGAATGCTGAAAGCAACCGAACTGCTGAAATTAACTTCTCTGTCCATTGCAGAAATAGGCTCTGCTGTCGGTTATGAAAATCAGTTACACTTTTCGCGCGCATTCAAAAGAATCTATGGTATCTCACCAAGAGAGTGGAGAAACAGCCAAAAAAAGGAGAGTATACATGTTTCCCAATAAACATGATACTTCTCCTTAAGTTCTTGGCACTCCCCATAGCTAAAGCAAGGGGATTCTTGTTTCTACCACTACTGCATTGACTGATACCTTACAGTATTGCAATCCCTTTTATACATTGACTAATTTTTGAACGTTTCATTTCTTTCCTCTCCTCCCTCCAGAGGGTTCACCGTCTATTCCATGCTTTTCCTCAAAATATCGACAATTTCTTCATGCGAAAGAATCTTATATCCCCCGTCCATCACAAATGTTCCTTCTGCAATTCCCTCTATCATCTCTTCTGTCACACCAAGTTCCCGCAGATTCATGACAAGCCCAATTTCACGCATCCAGCTTTCCATGCTTGCCAGACCTTCCTTTGCAATCTGCTCTTTACTCTTTCCTTCTACCTGTATTCCCCAGACATTCTCGGCGAACCGCACAAATTTCTGCAAACCATATGGACAAATATAACGGTAGTATGCCATTGAGACTGCAGCCAGTGTCATTCCATGTGTGGCGTCTGTATATGCGCCGACTGACTGCCCTATCATATGAACCATCCAATCGGTTGTCTTTCCCTGTTCCACCATAGTATTCAATGCCCATGTTGCTGTCCACATAATATTACTGCGCGCCTCATAATCCATTGGATCTGCAACCGCAATTCTTGAAGAATGGATCAAGGACTTCATCAGACCCTCCATGACATAGTCGGAAGTATTGTCATCCTCCCCGGAAAAATATTGTTCGGTAATGTGATTAAAAATATCATAGATTCCTGCTACCATCTGATATTTTGGCAATGTATAGGTAAATACGGGATTTAAAATGGAGAACTTCGGGAAAACATTCTCCCCAAATACATGACCGATCTTCCGTTTCCTCTCCGAATTTGTAATGACTGAACCACCATTCATCTCTGATCCAGTTCCTACCATCGTCAGCACACATCCAACCGGGATGATTCGATTATCTACCTCTTCCATCCTATCATAATATTTTTCCCATGGATCTTCCTCACAATACGCAGATACCGAGACGGCCTTTGCATAATCACACACCGATCCTCCCCCTACTGCAAGAATCAGATCCACCTCGTTTTCTCTCGCGATCTTACATCCCTCATACAATTTTTCTACTGTCGGATTCGGCATTACTCCTGGGTCCTCAAACACTGTTTTCCCTGCTTCTTTTAACAGTTCCATTACCTGATCATAGATGCCGTTTTTCTTAATCGAGTCTCTTCCATAACTCAGCTGCACCTTTGGTCCGTATTTTTGTAATTCTTCTTTCAAAAAAGTAAGGGATTGTTCCCCAAAATAAAGTTTTGTCGGATTACAATATTGAAAATTTCCTAACATAATTTTTCCTTCCTTTCCACTTTTTTGCAAAGCATGCTCTATCCAAGAACCCCTGTCGCTTTTGAGCAGCTCTGCACACATTGACTTTCTTCGCTATTCATGTTATGTTCATCATAATACCTAAACTTAACTTTAGGTCAATACTTATTTTCAAAAATCAAAAAAGAGATCTGATAAATGAAATCGGAGGAACCCATATGTATACAATCGGCCAAGTCGCAAAACTAGTTCACCTTCCTATCTCTACCATCCGCTATTATGACAAGGAAGGTCTGTTCCCGACACTTGAACGTACTTCCGGCATCCGTAAATTCAGCGAAAAAGAACTGGAAGCACTTCGGATGATCGAATGCCTGAAAAAATCTGGGCTGAAGATCAAAGAAATCAAGTTATTTATGGAATGGTGTGCCCAAGGAAGTTCCACTTACGAAAAGCGCTTAGAACTATTTCTACATCAGCGCAAAGTAGTAGAAGAAAAAATTGAAAAACTGGAAAAAGTACTCGACATGATCCAGTTCAAATGCTGGTATTACGAGCAGGCGCTCGCAGATGGAAATGAAGATCGACTAAAAACATATACCGAAACTCCTCAAGATTAAAATCCTGAGGAGTAATAAATGCTTTCTGTCTATTGGCTGATATCTCCATCCCCTGCTGTCCAACTCTCTCTGTTTGGTTCCACAGCAAAAGAATAAGAGTCCTCTTTATCCTTTTTTCTAAATGGAATCTTTTGCATAACTCCAATAATCTGTCCGGATAAAATAACGGTCAAAAGCGAATAAATGATCTTACTTACTGGAATGTAGGTAAGGGAGATAAGCAATACCACCAGATCACTGATCAAATAAATCCATTGGATATCCAACGGAAGTACTCGATCCAAACTCATTGCAAGCGCATCATCTCCAGTCGGAGCTCCACCTACTCGAACACATAACCCTACGCTTACCCCTACAAATATTGCTCCTACAACTGCTGCCAAAAGTGGTTTTGTGGCAATGTCAGGGAATAATGGATCAAACTGTTCGAAGATCCCATAAAAAACAGAAAATCCAATAGAAGAAATAAAAGAATATACAAGAAAAAGTTTTCCCAATAATTTCCATCCCAAAAGGTAACATAATACCGTCAGTATAAATCCTGAAACCGATGGCGAAATCCCAAACCAATATTCTAAAAGAAGTGTTAACCCTAAAATTCCGCCCTCTGTCACATTGGACATTGAATGGATATTGTAAAGTCCAAATGCCAATATCGCACTTCCCAATAGTAAAAGTAATACGGATGATAATTTCATTTCCTTCCAAACTGAACGCATTTTAAAAAATCCTTTCTATTAACCTATCATGAAATCTATACACTCATTATAAACTCTGGTATAATACTAGAGTCAAGGAGATCAATAGAAAATATGAAAAATTTTTTTAAAATTGGTGAAATTTCTAAATTATATGGAATCGGTGTAGATTCTATACGTTATTATGAAGAAATTGGAATTATCAAACCTCAGCGTTCTGAATCTGGATATCGCTATTATAGTATTCACGACATATGGAGATTAAATGTAATCCGAGATTTACGCTCCATTGGATTTACAATGGAACAAATCCGCGAATACTTAGACCATCATACAGTTTTGTCTTCAATTTCTATGCTGGAAGACGAAAAAGACGCGATTGCAAAGCAAATACAGTATCTGCAAAAGTTGCAAAAAAATGTAGAGCACAGATTGCATAACATTCATTCCGCATTATCTCTTCCCTTAGGTGAAATCTGCTTAATGAATATTCCCCCTCGCCGTTGCCACCTTCTTCCCGAAGGATATAAAAATGAAGAAGAAATGGATGTTCTGATCAAACAGCTTATCAATCTAAATCAAAATCGCTTATACATTATCGGAAGTAATCAAATTGGAACTATGATTTCTCTGCCCTCTCTCGTAAATAAAAAAGTGCTTTCCTATCAATCTGTTTTTCTTATCGATGAAGAAGGCGAGGATATTCTTGCCGGCGGTCATTACCTTTGCGTCACTTATCGCGGGGATTATAAACAGAGCTCCTACTGGGGACAAGAACTCATCCAATATGCACACACTCACAACTTCAAAGTGCTTGGTAACTTATTGGAAATTCTTTGGATCGACATTCACACAACTTCTGATGAATCAGAATATATTACACAATTACAGCTTCCTATCGAATAAAATACTAAGACTGATAAGCGGTGGTAAAATCATAGCAACCACTGTTTACCAGTCTTTTTTATCTCATATACAGTTTCCTTACTAAGCTAAGGGATGATGGCAAAAAAATATTGTTTCATTTTTTTTCTTTTGTTCTGGAAATTTCTGCTTACAAATATCTGTATGATATTTACAACGTGAATAGAATGGACACATATCTTCTCTTTTTTCTACTTTGATTTCATTGGCCTCTTGTAAAGATTGTTGCAAATCTTCTTTGTCCCCATTTGGAACTCTCATTTTAGGAACCGATTGGAGCAAATATTCTGTATAAGGATGTTTTGGATTCGTATACACTTCTTCAACGGAACCAATCTCACAGATTCTTCCCAAGTACATGATCGCAACTCGATCCGCAATATAACGCACAACTCCCAAATCATGTGAAATGAACAATAAACTCAAATTACGATTTTTCTGGATTTCCTTTAATAAATTCAAAATCTGTGCTTGTACAGAAACATCCAGTGCAGATACTGGTTCATCGCATGCAATAAATGCCGGTTCCAATGCTAAGGCCCTTGCAATCCCAATTCGCTGACGTTGTCCCCCTGAAAATTGATAAGGATATCGCTTCATATGCGTTTCGTTAAGCCCCACAATTTCCAATAGTTCTTTTACTTTTTTTCTTGCTTCCTTTTTATTTGTATACACTTTATTTGCCAAAAGCGGTTCCATCAGGATTTCTTCCACTTTCATCTTTGGATCTAAAGATGCATAAGGATCCTGAAAGACCATCTGCATATTTTTACGCATTTCCTTTTTTACTTCTTTTTTAGAAAAAATATTTTCTCCCTCAAAAAGTATATTTCCATCTGTCGGCTTTTCTAATCCTAGAATGATTCGTCCCAATGTTGTTTTTCCACATCCCGATTCTCCCACAAGAGCTAACGTTTCATTGTTGTAAATTTCTAAATCAACATGATGTAATACATGATTTTCCTTTTTTGCACTAAACAGTCCTTTTGCCACAAAAGTTTTACTTATATTTTGTGCTATGATTAATGAATTTCCCATAAATTATCTACCCTCTTCAAATAAAAAGCATTTGACTTTTGTCCCATCATTTTGCTCATACAATTTTGGCTCTACTTTGGTACATCGTTCTGTTTTATGCGGACATCGCTCCGCAAATCGACATCCCTCCGGAATATTTTCGATAGACGGAACCGTTCCTTTAATCGCCATCAATTGATCTATTTTTTTCTCTGGATCAGGAGAAGCCTGAATAAGTGCCTGCGTATACGGATGTTTCGGAGATTGGAAAAATGTCCTTACATCTGCTTCCTCTACAATCTGGCCACAATACATCACATATACATAATCACAGTTTTCACAAATCACCGCTAAATCATGCGAAATCAAGATGAGCGATACTCCTCTTCTTTCACGCAAGGATCGCAGCAATTGTAAAATCTGAGCTTGAATTGTAACATCTAACGCGGTTGTCGGCTCATCTGCAATAATCAGGGATGGATCTGCTGCAATCGCCATAGCAATCATAATTCTTTGATTTAACCCTCCGGAAAGCTGATGTGGATATTGATCATACCTCATTTCTGCATCTGGTATTCCGACAGATTTCATGAGGGAAATAGTTTGTTTTTTTCTATCCTCTTTGGACAAATTTGTATGAATCTTCAGACTTTCTTCAATTTGTTTTCCTACTTTATGCAGTGGATGCAGGGCGCGCACTGGTTCTTGAAAGATCATAGAAATATCTTTTCCTCGCACTTTCCGTAATTCTTTTTCTTTTAGTGCCGTTAGTTCCTCACCAGAAAATAGAATCTGTCCTTCTTTTATTGCAATGTTCACCGGCATCAACTGCATGATTGCTAAACTTGTCATGCTTTTCCCGCAACCAGATTCTCCTACAATCCCTACAATCTGTTGCTTTTTTACTTCTATATTTACTTTGTCTACAATCGAATACCCTGATTTTTTATCACCAATCGTGACATCTTTTACTTGTAATACTATATCTTCCATCATATCCCCCTATCTTTCTGAACGTTTGGAATCCAACATATCTCTCAGGCTATCTCCGAAAAAATTGAGACACAAAGAAAGCAAAAGAATATAGATTGCTGGTGCCAGAGAAATCCATGGGGCATCAAACAGATACGTGCGTCCTTTAGATACCATAACTCCGAGACTTGTCTGTGGCGGCTGTGCACCAAATCCAAGGAAACTCAATCCTGCCTCTGAAAGAATTGCAACCGGGATAGACATTGTGTAAAGCACAAGCAGCAAAGAGCGAATATTGGGTAAAATATGTTTGATCATAATTTTCCATTTGCTCACTCCCATGGAACGCGCTGCTTCTATATATGTACTATTTTTTAGAGACAATGTTTGCGCTCTCACCGTTCTCGCTGTTCCAGCCCATCCAACTAAGATCAGTGCTAAAAATAAATTTTTTGTACTTGCTCCTAAATTGTAAACAATCGCCATCGCAAGAATCATAAACGGATAAGACAATACAATATCAACAATTCTCATAATCAATGTATCTACCCATTTTAATGTAGTCATTCCAGCTATCATTCCCAAAAATGTTCCAATGATCAAATTGATTGTTGTTGGTGCAAATCCAATAAATAGAGAGATTCTTGATGCATACAAAATTCTGCTGAAAATATCACGGCTCAATTCATCTGTTCCAAAAATGTGTTCCATAGAAGGAGCCGCCTTCGGTTTCATATACTGTGTTTCATTGATTCCATACGGTGCAATGAAATCTGCGAAAACAGCAAGAAAAATAAACAGCAAGATCATAAGAAAACTTATAAATCCTACTGGATCTTCTTTGACATACTTTTTTATTTTTCGTCCGGTATTTTTCATCATATTTTTCATGCTATCCTCCTAATCATAATGCACTCTTGGATCTGCCAGCGCATAAATAATATCCGCAATGAGATTTCCAATAATAATTAAAAATGTACTGAGAATAATCGTTCCTTGTAACAACGGTATATCACGATTGCTCAAAGCAGAGATTGATAAGGTTCCAATTCCCGGAATACTAAAAATATTCTCAGTGATCAATGCCCCTCCCAGCAATGATGTAAATTGCATCATCATAATCGTGATCACTGGAAGAATCGACATTTTTAGTGCATGAAAAATAACAATTCCCATATGCGACTTTCCCTTTGCCTTCGCTGTTGTTATATAATCTGCCTGAATCACATCAATCAAATTTGTACGTATTAAACGCGAAATCTCTCCTGCCATGCTCCATCCCAACACAATGGATGGTAAAATTAAATGTGCCGGTGTTGTAAATCCACTAATTGGTAGCCATTTTAATTTATAGGCAATTAAATACTGTAAAATAATTCCAATGGAAAATGTCGGCATTGATATTCCCATGAGTGACACTCCCATAAATAATTTATCCAGACATGTATTTTTCTTTAAAGCACTTATAATTCCTATCGGTATTCCTAAAATCCATGCAAATGCGATTGCCGATAATGCCAGCTTTATCGTATTAGGGAATGCATTTTTAATCAGATTGAATACTGGCTGATTCATTACAAAAGAGGTTCCCAAATCTCCATGTAATAAATCTTTTATATACAAACCAAATCGTACCAAAATCGGATCATTTAAATGCATTTCTTCTTCCACTCGAGCCACCGTTTCGTTATTGATCTTATTTTGCATCATCGCGGTTACTGCATTTCCTGGAATGTAATTCATCAAGACAAACGTAATCAGTATGACCCCTAAAATAATAGGAACAGATACTGCGATTCGTTTTGCAATATATTTACGCATAAGTTTTTCTCCTTATATGTATAAAAGGTATCAAATCTGATACCTTTTATACATTGCTATTTATTTATTGTAAGAATCATCGATTTCTACATTATGTGTTGAGCAGCAAACCCATCCCTGCCAGCCAAGCTGAAAGTTCTTCAATCTTGGGCTAATGATACATGTACGTTTTTCAGCTGCGATCGGTAAGTATAATGCCTGTTCTGTTACGATTTCTGATTCTAATGCCTGAAGGGCTACAATTCTTTCTTTTGGATCAAGTTTTGCATTTGCTTCTTTGATCTTATCGCTCAACGCTTTGTCTTTGATATTATATCCATTCGAAGCGCTATTTTCCACTGTAAATGTTGTGAAGAATGCTCCTGGATCCGGAACATCTGCTGTTACAGGTCCCAGTGAAATAGAATACCCTTCTCCACTTGCAATGGTATCCCAGTAAGATGTCATATCCATGTTTTTGATTTCAGCTTTAATCCCTGCTTCTCCAAGCATAGACTGAATCATTTCATTAATAGGATGTGTATATGTACTTTCTCCATTCTGAAGAATTGTAAGTGTCACATCTGACTCATGACCTGCTTCTTTTAATAATTTTTTTGCTTTTTCTACATCGTATTTAATTGGTGTTTGATCTTCAGAGTATCCCGGAATTGCCGGAGGAAGAACACCATTTAATAACGTTCCTTCACCATTATAGAAGTTCTGATTGATCAAATCACGATTGATCGCTGCCTGAACAGCTTTTCTTACATTTACATCCGCCATGAATGTATCGTTCTGATTAAAAATCATGTAATCCATGCTTGGTGGCTGATATCCGATTAAGTAATCTTTCCAAAATTCATCATTTTTGAAATGCTCAAGGTCATCTGCCTTTACACCCATGTAATCTAACTCACCATTTTCAAACATCATACGTTCGGTAGAGGCATCAATGTTCATTAAATAGCGGACTCCATCGATTTTAGCCGGTGTATTGAAATATTCATCATTTCTTACAAGATTGATCTCCTGATCTTGTGTCCAGTCTTTAAACTTCATATACCCTGTACCAACAGTGTATTCTGGATCAAATCCAAATTTATCTTTTCCTTCTTCGACAGCTTTACGGTTATAGATAGAAGCCGGAGCGCCTGTCATATTTGCAAGAAAAGATGCTGATGGCGCTGAAAGTGTGATTGCAACTGTGTAATCATCAATTACTTTAACACCTTCAATCACATCTGTTTTTCCATCCAGACGATCTTGGTACCCTTTTACTTCCTGATACTGAGCTGCATTGATACAAGCTTCTTCTGGATTTACAGCTTTATCAATGGTAAATAGTACATCATCTGCTTTTAATTCTTCCCCATTGTGGAATTTTACACCTTTTCTTAAGTGGAATGTGTACGTAAGACCATCTTCACTGATATCCCATTTTTCAGCAAGACTTGGAATAATCTCTGTTTCTCCAGCTTCATTCACAGTTACATCGACAAGACGATCATAAATCTGAAGCGGAATAAAATAATCTGCATTTGTTTTTTGAATGTCTAATGTTTTTGGGTTTTGAAATAATGTAAGAACCATGGTGTTCCCATTTTTACTTACATATTCTGTTTTTGTTTCGTTTTTCGCTGCAGCATTTTTTTCTTTTTTCTCTTCGCCTTTTCCGCATCCTGCGAACATCGAAACGGATAATGCAGCAACTAAAAACAGGCTTAAAAATTTCTTTTTCATATTTTTCCTCCTCTTTTATGTTTTCCAACACCAGTCACATTCTAACACTATCCGTTTCATATGTTAAATTGTTTTTTGTTATATACTTTATTCAAATTTTCTATATAAAAAGTTCGTTTTCTTTTTCTTCTTGACAAGCAGCATTCATTTTCTTTGATGCAACCTTAACCATAAAGGAATTGACCTTTCTAGAATGACTTGGACATATTTTCACACATCGCATACATGAAATACATAAATCTTTGTTTGTCTTTCTTGGATTTTCAATCGAGATTGCTCCTACAGGACATGCATCTGCACAAACACCACATCCCGTGCAGCTTCTTCCTGCCTTTGGTTTTAATGGAACACCATTGTATTCTCTATAGGGATAATTTCCCGGCAATCGTAATTCACTGTTTGCTGTATCCGTGTTCATTTTGTCTATAATTTTTTTCGTAAAGCCTTTCAATTCTTTTTTATCATTAGCATCAGGACGTCCCGTTGCAAATTGATGCATAATAGAATGTTCTGCAGTAGCAGCGATCGCAGCAAAACAATAAAAACCTCTTTTGCTTAAGTTATCTGCTAATTCTTTCAGAGTATCCTCAAATGCTCTATTGCCATATGATACCACCAATATAGCTTTTGCATGATTCCCTTTAAATTTATTCATTCTCTCTAGTGCAATACCTGGCACCCGGCCTCCATAAGATGGGACGCCAATCACACAAACATCGTCTGCATCAAATACTTGATCGACCATGTCTTCTTTTTTGCTAAGATCAATTTCCTGATAACTGCCAAATTCATTCGCCACCAAATTTACAATCTCTTTTGTACTGTTTGTCGGACTAAAATAAATAGAATATGCACTCATTTTTATAACCTCTTTTCACTTTCTTTGCTACATCTTTTCAACATTGGCTCTACTTGTTGCCAAAATAGTATCACTGGCTTTACTGTCGTATCATCAAAATCAATATAATAGTAATTCTTTGTTCCCTCACGTCTCATATTGATAATCCCCGCATCTAAGAGTACTTTAAGATGATGTGATACCGCGGAACGCGAAACATGACTTTTTTTCTGTATTTCACCAACTCGAATTCCTCCCATCCCCCCACTTTCTATTAAAGCTAATAGGATCTCTTGGCGGACTTGATCTCCTAGTATCGTCATAATTGGTCTAGCAAGATTATAAGTTTCAATAAAATTTTTCTTCTCCAAGCTAAAATCCTTATCCATACATCCTCCTATGGTTAATCTTCGTCAACCATTATAGTTCATAAAAACTTCTACTTCAATATTGGTGTCGCAAATCAAGTTCATTATTTTGCTAAAAAACTCCCCAGAAACGGAAGTCCTGAGGAGTTATAAAATCTTTTTGAAATTGTATGTTCTGAAACGTATAATTAACGTTTAGGTAACTGGGAACGCTTGATTTTACTGGATTCTTGGAATGTGGTGTTGCAAACACGTTACAAACGCAGGGCTTCTCATTACTTTTCAGTACATCTCCTAGACTTCAATTAAGAAATCCGACAGCAAGTTCCTGAATAGCAAGTATCGGACCTTGTGTATATGTTTCTTGGGGATACATCCTTTCCAGACGTTCTGTTTCTTTCATCAAAAAAGGAATCATTTCTACATCTCCTCGAAATCCAATTACTAAGCACAACATAGATCTTAAATATTCATTCCGGATATTGGAGTATTCTTTCATAAGCCAATTACAACAGTTCTTCCGTTGTTTCTGCTTGTTCAATCATTCTTTTCGAATGCAAATCCTCTTCAGATTCACCAAGCATTTTTTCTGAAATCGCATTGGCGTATTCAATTCCTTCAGACTCAAGATATAAACTATATTCAAATTTAGCTGCCGAGAAAGGTATATCCGGGTGTTTATCTAAAAATTTATGTACTTCTTTTTACTAATGGTTGTCATAATGTTTCGCAACCTCCTCCAGCAATGGCAAATCACAACATCTTTCCTTTATTCTCTTGTCATTGCCATTCAATTCTTCATCTTTCTTAAAAAGAGTGTCTCTTAATCTTTTTGCTGTCAACTGAATTTGTTCCCGATCAGCTTTAATAGACTTATATTGATTTTGAAGCAAACGCTGATATTTTGAATCTTCCATTGCATCAATATCAATAAGAAGTAATGCCGATTCCACAACTGGTATCATATTATTAAAGTTGATTGCACCATATATTCCCTGATTAATTTTCCTAAAATCTTTTGTGTTCTTCATTTTGCGATGCTTTTCTTTGGGCGATGTAAATGGAGTATAATATTTTATCCCATCAATCTCAAGCACCACGCCTACATACGGCCGCTTTCCCTTTTTATTATCTGCAACTTTTGCATCATATTTTTTCAAATAATTGATGTATTCATCTTTGATATTATAAAATTTCATTTTTCCTCATCTGTCAAAAAAAGAGACGACATTACTCGCCTCTTTTTCAGGTTCTCGCTTTATGGTGGAGACTCACCGCTTTTTTAGGTTCTCGCTTTATGGTGGAGACTCACCTGCTTTTTTAGGTTTCCACTTTATGGTAGAAACTCACCTAAGACAATTCTTTGTCTATAATAAGTATATGCAATTCCCCCTAAAAAATCAATATAATTCTATAATTTTACAAAAATATAAACCTCCCAAGGAATGCTCCCTGAGAGGTTTGAAATTCTTTTTGAAATTGTACGTTCTGAAACGTATAATTAACGTTTGCTGAACTGTGGTGCTCTACGAGCTGCTTTGAGACCGTATTTCTTACGTTCTTTCATACGTGGGTCACGTGTTAAGTATCCTGCTTTTTTCAGAACTGGTCTGTAATCTGGATCTGCCTGAAGTAAAGCTCTTGCGATACCGTGACGGATAGCTCCAGCCTGTCCTGTGTATCCACCACCGCGTACGTTTACTAATACGTCAAATTTGTCAAGTGTCTCTGTTGCTACTAATGGCTGACGAACAACAACTTTTAATGTCTCTAATCCTAAATATTCGTCGATGTCTCTTTTATTGATTGTAATGTTACCTGTTCCCGGTACTAAATATACTCTTGCGATTGATTTTTTTCTTCTTCCTGTTCCGTAGAATTTTGCTTTAGCCACTGTAATTTCCTCCTTTCAACCTTTCCTTAAAATGTTAATACTTCTGGTTTCTGAGCCTGATGATCATGCTCTGGTCCAGCGTATACATGAAGCTTTTTGATCATTGATCTTCCTAAAGGTCCTTTTGGAAGCATTCCTTTTACAGCAAGTTCGATTACTTTCTCTGGTTTCTTATCCATCATTTCTCTTAATGTAGTTTCTTTCATTCCACCTACATAATCAGAGTGATTGTAGTAGATTTTCTGATCTAATTTTTTACCTGTAACTGCGATCTTCTCTGCATTTACAACGATTACGTAATCTCCTGTGTCAATGTGTGGTGTATAAACTGGTTTATTTTTTCCTCTTAATACTTTTGCGATTTCTGATGTTAAACGTCCTAATGTCTTGTCTGTTGCGTCAACTACATACCATTTTCTTTCAATCTTATCTGGATTAGCCATGTAAGTTTTCATTGGTCGACCTCCTAATATATTCTCTCATTAAATCAATATTGTTTATTATGAAATCAGCTCACTCCGGGGCTTTGGTGTAAACTGTTTCTTCTCATGTCATACTTTATGATTATATTATGAATACGTCTTTCTGTCAACTGTTTTATCGTATTTTTCTACTGTTTTCCAACATTTTTCTTCTCTCTCCCAGCTATATTCCTCCTAGTCCTGACCCACAAATTTTTTTATATTCTTCCTGAAATCACCTACATTTTCTCTGAAATGTCACAAGCAATTTCTTTCACCCGATTTTAAAATCCCACATTCTGTGGTATACTGTATTTACACTGGAATCCGCTTCAAAATATCGGATTCCAAAATCAACAGCAACGGAAGGAATTTTTTATGTGGGCATATCATAGTACATTTTATCAGATTTATCCAATCGGTTTCTGCGGTGCACCACTTTCCAATGATGGAATCGTAACACCACGAATCCGAAAAGTCCTTGACTGGACAGATTATCTTCAGTCACTTGGTATCGATGCGATCCTCTTTAATCCGGTCTTCGAATCAGATACGCACGGTTACGACACAAAAGATTTCACAAAACTGGACTGTAGGCTCGGATCAAATGCGGATTTTTCCGAAGTCTGCCAGTCACTCCATGCACATGGCATTAAGATTGTGCTGGATGGTGTCTTCAATCATGTCGGAAGAAATTTCTGGGCTTTTGAAGATGTCAGAAAATACAAATGGGATTCCGCTTACAAAAACTGGTTCCATATCAGTTTTGACCGCAACAGCTGCTACAATGATGGATTCTGGTACGAGGGCTGGGAAGGACATTTTGAACTGGTCAAACTGAACCTCCAGAATCCTGCGGTTGTCGATTACCTTCTTTCGTGTGTCCAAAAATGGATCACAGAATTTGATATCGATGGGCTGCGCCTGGATGTCGCATACAGCCTTGACCGCAATTTCATGCACCGTCTTCGCAATTTCTGCGCGGAGCTAAAACCTGATTTTGCTTTGATCGGAGAAGTACTCTTCGGCGATTACAACTTGATTGTCAACGATGAACTGCTTCACAGTTGCACAAACTATGAATGTTACAAGGGTCTCTACTCCAGCTTCAACGATAGGAACCTTTTTGAGATTGCACACTCTCTGAATCGTCAGTTTGGTCCTGAACAATGGTGTCTTTACCGTGGAAAACACCTGATGACTTTTGCAGATAATCACGATGTGACAAGGATTGCAAGTATCCTGAACAATCCATCACATCTTCCGCTCGTATATGGACTGCTGTTTTCCATGCCGGGAATTCCCTGCCTTTATTACGGAAGTGAATGGGGAGCAGAAGGCGTGAAATCTCCTGACAATGATTATGCTTTGCGCCCGTGTTTTGAGAAACCACTGCCAAATACTCTTACTGATTTTGTATCAAAACTAATCTCCGTCCGGAAAAGCCACGATGCACTCTGCAATGGTTCTTACCGAAATGTAGTGATCCAAAATCATCAGCTGATCTTTGAGCGCTGTTCTGAAAGCGAACGGATTCTTGTAGCAGTCAACGCAGGGGACAACGAATACACTGCATATTCCGGCGAATTAAACGGCACAGCCGAAGAGTTACTAAGCGGAGAAACTGTGAATATGAACGGACAGGTTTCTCTTCCTCCTTACAGTGTACAGTATTTTCAAATGTAGTATTTTTTACGAGTATATTTTCAACCAATGTTTCTGTAATATTATTTTAAAATGCGTATCTTAAGCGAAGAGTTTCCATAATTCGAAGCATAAAAAAAGAGCCTGATCTCCTTCTATTTTTGAAGGAATTCAAGCTCTTTTTCTCTTCCTATGCTTCTTTTACAAGCACTTTTGTGATCTCTGCAATATACATTGTATGGTAATCTTTCTCCGGATACCATCTCGCATCGTTTTCTGTTGCAATAAATTTCTCTGGTTTAATCTCATCTGCATAAAGTTTCCGACATACAAAAATCATTTCTGCCTCTTCAAATGCAGTTGTTCCATCTACAAAGTATGGTGTCAGTCCGGCTTCTTTGATTTTATCCCCGTCACGTCCAGACACTTTTCCACAAAGTGCAAGCGCTTCTCGGCAGTTTTCCCCAAAAAATGTAATTGTAAACACATCTTGTGCATCCACGAACTCTTTTGTGTAGCGCTGCGGGCGAATGTAAGTTGTGACAACATTTTTTCCCCAGAGAACACCAACACCACCCCAGCTTGCAGTCATCGTATTGTGCTTTTTCTCATCTCCGGCCGTAATCAAAAGCCATTCTTTTCCAATCTTTGTAAATGGATTGAACTGTAATTCTTCGATTTTGATTTCTCTAAATGCCATATTTTTCCCTTCTCTCTATTTCATCACGATCTTACGGAAGTTTTTCTTTCCTCTCTTCAGCACGAAGTCTTCTCCGTCAAATGTCTCAGGAGCATATGCTGTCTTAATATCTTCTACTTTCTCTCCGTTTACAGACACACCGCCCTGCTGTACTGCACGTCTTGCCTCGGATTTGGATGGAACAAGTCCGCTCTTTACAAGAAGTGTCAGGATATCGATCATTCCTTCTGTGAAATCACTTTCCTCTAATTCAGCAGTAGGCATATTTGCTGCATTTCCGGAACTGAAGAGTGCTCTGGAACTTTCCTGTGCTTTGACTGCTTCTTCTTCACCGTGCACAAGTTTTGTCAGCTCGTATGCAAGAATCTCTTTTGCCTGATTTAACTGGCTTCCTTCCCATTTGTCCATTGCATCAATCTCTTCCAGCGGAAGGAATGTAAGCATGCGGATGCATTTTAATACATCGGCATCTGCGATATTTCTCCAGTACTGGTAGAATTCAAATGGGGAAGTCTTGTTCGGATCAAGCCATACTGCACCGGACTGTGTTTTTCCCATCTTCTTTCCCTCGGAGTTTAAAAGCAGTGTAATTGTCATCGCACTTGCATCTTTTCCAAGTTTTCGACGGATCAATTCTGTTCCTGCAAGCATGTTGCTCCACTGATCATCTCCTCCGAACTGTAAATTACATCCGTATTTCTGGTACAGTGCGTAGAAATCGTATGCCTGCATGATCATGTAGTTGAATTCCAGGAAGCTAAGTCCTTTTTCCATACGCTGTTTGTAGCATTCTGCAGTCAGCATACGGTTGACGCTGAAGTGAGCTCCCACTTCACGGAGCAATTCAATATAATTCAGATCTAACAGCCAGTCTGCGTTGTTGACCATCATAGCTTTTCCTTCTGAGAAATCGATAAATTTGCTCATCTGTTCTTTGAAACAGTCACAGTTATGCTGGATCTGCTCCGGTGTCATCATTGAACGCATATCTGTTCTTCCTGATGGGTCCCCGATGTATCCGGTTCCTCCTCCAATCAGAGCGATTGGCTTGTTCCCTGCCATCTGAAGACGTTTCATCAGACAGAGTGCCATGAAATGTCCCACATGAAGGCTGTCTGCTGTCGGGTCAAATCCAATATAAAATGTCGCCTTTCCTTCATTGATCAAATTGCTGATCAATTCCTCATCTGTCACCTGTGCGATCAGTCCTCTTGCTTTCAATTCATCATAAATTTTCATGTTTCTTTTCCTCTCCTTCATTTTTAATCAATTTCCAAAATGCTTCTTCAAACTGCCGGAAGCGTCTATAGACCGGTTCTGCCAGTGTTCCATCCTCTCCCATTTGGATAAATTGCTCCAAAGTTACCCATCGGGCGTCTGCTGTCTCATTTTCCTGCAGGACAATATCCGAGAGTTCTACATCTTTTCTCACCACATAGAAATCATAAAATGCACTGATTCCCCTGACACTTCCAAGCAGCATCAGTTCTTCTTCTGATACACCGATTCCGGTTTCTTCCTTAAGCTCCCTGACTGCTCCCTGACGGCTTGTCTCCCCTGCAAGTACGCTTCCTCCTGTATTTTCCCAGCAATTTGCGTAAGTTTCCTTCGCCGGATGTCGAAGTGTGACCAGAATCTCTTCCTTGCTGTTCACTACACATACAACGACAACAACATGATAATGCCCCGATACAAGTGGCTCCTGCCGGTTATGCTGTTTATATAAAAATCTGCGATTTTCATCAAATAGATCCCAAAGTTCCATTTTGTATCCCCCTTTCAGGTAGTATCCTTATTTTCCTGTATCATTCTCCGCAAGCGATGTCGCCAGCGACTAATTCCCTTTCCGCGAACTACGCATTCTCATGCAAAGCGTTTTTATTACAGAGAATTCCGAAGAAATCCCTATGCAATAAAAAAACTCCTGCCCTCTCTGTTTCATCAGAAAGGGCAGGAGTAAATCCTGCGGTACCACCTTTTTTCACAGACGACTCGCATCATCTGTCTCAGTAAGTATCAGTGTCTCATCCTCTCCTGATGAACAAAACATAATACTCAGATACGATAACGTGTATCTACTCCGTCACAGCCTACTTGATCTGTTCGGTGTGAAGCTCCAAGAGGTATTCATAACAAACGGTCCATGCGCCTCTCATCACCCGGCTGCTTTCTGTCTGAACGTGATGTCCGTTATTACTTATTCTTTTCATCGCTGATGTCTTATATGTTGCCTATCGTACTCCATTTGTCCCATTTTGTCAAGGCTGTGCCCACCATCTTTTTTATCAATTTTTAGATCTTCTGTGAGTTCTTGCCCGCAGACTACATTTCCTTATCTTATTGCTATTTACTTATCCAATCTTTTCCTCGTTCCGCTTTAATTCTCTCTCAACTTCCTCTGCAGTTGGCATTCCACCCTGTGCCCCAAATTTTTCAGTCGAAAGACTTGCCGCCGTATTTGCATAACGAAGCGCCTCTGCAATCGGCTCTCCTTTAGCGATCTGCACTGAGAAAGCACCATTTAATGTATCGCCTGCCCCGGTCGTGTCAGCCACAATTGCTGGTCTTGCCGGAACAGTCAGTACTTCTCCATTTTTTCTGCACACAGATACTCCCCTAGATCCCTGCGTGATCACAAGCTTCTCTGGATATTTTCTCAGAAGTTCTTCGGTCGTCTCTCCCTCACCGAAAATAAGTACCGCCTCATGTTCATTCGGTGTCAGGTATGTCACTTTCTCAATAATCTCCAGAGGCACCTTCGCTGCCGGTGCCGGATTTAAAATCACCTTGATTCCATTTTCCGCACAGAAGCAAATTAAATCGTGGACTGTCTTCAGCGGAATTTCCTGCTGCAGCACAACCATATCAAATGCCTTTAATTCTTCCTTGATACTGTCTGCATAGATCTGGTCTACCTGTCCGTTAGCCCCCGGCACAACGATGATCGTATTGTCATTTTCCCCAACCGTAATCAAGGCAATTCCGGTCGGAACTTCTTTTAGAACTTTGATATGTCTGGTCCCGACCCCTTCTTTTCTAAGATTTTCAAGCAATTTTTCTCCATTGCTATCATCCCCCACACATCCGAACATCTCTACTTCTGCTCCAAGTCTCGCCATCGCGACCGCCTGGTTCGCACCTTTCCCGCCCGGAATATAGTGAATGCTGTCCCCAAGCAGTGTCTCCCCTTTCAACGGAATCCGCTCAGCGGTCACTGTCATATCCATGTTTATACTTCCCACTACTGCCAACTTCATACCCATTGTCCTCCATGTTCTACATTTTATTCTTTGTTGTCTCTCCTTTGATCAGCATCACTGGAAACTTCATCTCTCTATCCCTTGGAAGTTCCTTCACAGTACCTAAAATCATCTGCACCGCACATTTGCCCATCTCTTTGATCGGCTGTGCGACTGTCGTCAGCTCCGGTGTCAAAAAACGTCCAAATTTTACACCATCAAATCCAATAATCTGGATGTCGTCCGGTACCCGGTATCCCCTTTTTTGCAGTACTTTATATACCGAAACCGCAGTCATATCATTGCAGGCAATGATTCCGTCTGTGTCCGGATAGCGTCTGAGTACTTCTTCTGCGGCTTTGGCTCCATCCTCATACTTGTATGTACTGTCCACAAAACGCTCCTTCATGCTATGCTGACGACATACTTCCCGGTATCCCTCGTATCGCCTCTTGCCGCTGGACAATTCTTGGGGGCCTCGAATACATGTGATCTGCCTGCATCCACATGCAATCAGATACTCCGCCGCCAGTTTTCCCCCTGCATAATGATCTGCCTCGATAACACTGATCTGTCCCATCTCATCCAAACGTCTGTCCACAAAAACGATTGGCATGGAAACTGCCTCATAACTCTGGCTTTTTTCTCCGGTATTTGTCATTAAGATCACACCATCCGCCTGAAGCTGTGCAAGCATTTGCAGGTTTGCAAGTTCCTTCTCTTTCTGATCATCCGAGTTACAGAGAAGGATACGATATTCCTGTTCATACGCTTCCTTCTCAATCGCCTTTGCAAGTTCACTGAAAAATGGATTCTCAATATCCGGCACGATGACTCCGATTATCTTTGATGATTTCCGGTATAGCGCCCTTGCAAGTTCGTTTGGTCTGAAACCGGTTTCTTCAATCGCTTTTTCCACCCGTTCCCGCTTCTCCTCATCTACTCTCGCAGTTCCGTTGATCACGCGGGAAACCGTGGCGGGAGACACCCCCGCGCGCTTTGCTACTTCTCTGATACTTGCCATCCACTTTCCCTCCTTTCTGTTCACTGCTCCATTTTCTCCTAAAAATGTGACAAAATTTTCATTATGAAACCCGTTTCAAATCTGCTTTTAGTATACCCTTTCTACTTCTTTTTGTCAATTTAAAGGCAAAAGTATTTTCCCCCCTTAACCAAAAACTCAAAAGCCCTTCCATGCAGACAGATGTTCTTTTTCTATCTACACGGAAGGGTACACCTCACATCCTTTTAAAACTGATCTACAATCTTTCTTGCCTCTTTGATTTTCTCGACACTGCTCTGCCAGATTTCATATTCGCTGAATCCTGGAAGTCCCATATTGACACCTTCTCTCCGGAAAGTCATTTTACTTTCCACAACAACTTTCCCCGACATATGATAGGATGCAATTCCAGTCTCCTCATGCAGCTGATCGATGATTTCCGGCTTGATCCCGCTTCCTGCCAAAATCTCTATCCTTCCTCTGCTCTCTTGCTGCAGCTTTGCAAGAAATTCTCTTCCTTCCCACGCAGAGTTTTTCTGTCCGCTTGTGAGAATTGTCCGGCATCCTAATGAGATTGCCTGCTCCAGCGCTTCCAGGGCATCCCTGCTTACGTCAAAAGCGCGATGCAGAGCCACATCCATATCTCCTGCCTCCGCGATCAACCCCTGCATCTGCTCCATGTTCAGGGAACCATCCGGATTCAGGCAGCCGATCACAATCCCGTCTGCCCCCAGCCGCCGAAACAACTTTACCTCTTCTTTCAAAATCTCATACTCATTCTGACTGTAACAGAAGTCTCCGAATCTCGGTCTTAAAAGCACTCTGATTTTAAGGCTTGTCTCTTTGCGGATCTTCTCAAACAATGCCTGAGACGGTGTTGTTCCTCCAATCACAAGATTTCCGCACAATTCAATCCGATCTGCCCCTCCTCTTTCTGCTGCCAGAGCAGACTCCATGCTGTCTGCACACACTTCTAAAATACCTGCCATTTTTTTCTCCTCTCCTGAACCTGATTTCATCTGTATGATACTGTTTCCACTATATCATAAAACCGCCGCCTTGTAACTGCTTCCAGCTACCCGACAGCGGTTCTGTTTTAAAAGGGATTAAACTATCTCATGCTTATTTACAAAGCTTTTTAAATTCATCAGCTACAAACTGAACTTTTGTTCCAATAATAACCTGTACAGCTGTTTTGCTTGGACGGATCACTCCTGCTACACCGGCAGATTTGATCTTATGCTCATCGATTAATGTATAATCTTTGATCTCCAGACGAAGTCTTGTAATACAGTTGTCAATAGAAGTTACGTTTGCCGGTCCGCCGACACCTTCGAGAACAATTTTTGCAATTCCTGTGAAGTCATTGTTTGCCAGTTCTACTTTTGTCTCATCAATATTGTCATCTTCACGTCCCGGTGTCTTCATGTTAAATTTCACAATCACGAAACGGAATACTACATAGTAAACCGCACCAACTGCAAGACCGATTGGGATCAGAAGCAGTGGATTCTGTGCAAACGGAGCTTTAAAGCTCAGGATCCAGTCAACCAAGCCTGCACTGAAGTTGAAACCAGCTCTTACCGGAAGTGCTGCAACAACTGCCATAGAGATACCTGTCAATACTGCGTGTACACCATAGAGCGCCGGTGCAAGGAACATGAAGGAGAATTCCAGAGGTTCTGTAACACCATTGAAGAAGGAAGCAACTGCTACTGACATCAGAAGACCTGCTGCCGCTTTCTTCTTTGTATCTTTTGCTGTGTGATACATTGCTAAAGCTGCTGCCGGAAGACCGAACATCATTACAGGGAAGAATCCTGCCATGTACATACCAGTTGTTCCCATTACACCGCCTTCTGCATTTCCCCAGAATTTTGCGATATCGTTAATTCCCGCAACGTCAAACCAGAATACAGAGTTCAGTGCGTGGTGCAGACCGAATGGAATCAGCAGTCGGTTGAAGAAACCGTAAAGACCTGCTCCGATCGGACCTAAATCCATGATAAATTTACCAACAGCTACCAGTACATTGTAAATGATCGGCCATACAAAGAACAGCACTAAGCTGGAAATTAAAGATGCACCTGCGGTAACGATCGCAACACATCTCTTTCCACTGAAGAATGAAAATGCATCTGGCAATTTTGTATTTTTAAATTTGTTGTAGCAGGCAGCTGCGATCAGACCACAGAGAATACCGATGAACTGTGTCTGAACTTTTCCAAATGCCGGGGCTACTTTTTCCACTGCTGTGTTTGTGAGCATTGCCACAACATCTGTGGAAAGTAATGTCGTTGTCATGATCCATGAAACGAGTCCGGCAAGACCTGCGGTACCATCGTTATCGTCAGACATACCAACAGCTACACCAATTGCAAACAAGATTGGCATCTGGTCGATCAGACATCCGCCGCCCTTTAATAAAAATGCTGCAATTACATTGTTTGCCCCCCATCCAGTCGGGTCGATCCAGTAACCGATTCCCTGCAGGATAGCCGCAACTGGAAGACATGCAACCGGAAGCATCAGAGATTTACCTAATCTTTGAAGATATCTCATCATAATTTTTTCCTCCTTACTCTTAATCCCTTTTGATTCACAATGAAAGTCCTCTTTTTCTTTCATTATTTATTTTACACCGGAGTCCCGGCAATAAAATCCTTAGTAATTTGCTAATTTTTCAGCTGAATCTTCACAACATCTTCGCCTGGAACAACGCCTTTCCCTGCAAGACCTTCCACTGCTGCGTACTCATCTGTATTACATACGAGGATCGGTGTCACAATATCATATCCGGCTGCCTGAACCGCATCCAGATCGACACTTAACATCAGATCACCTTTTTTTACTTTGTCCCCTGCCTGAACATGAGCCTCAAATCCTTCTCCCTTCAACTCCACCGTATCCAGACCGACATGCACTAAAATCTCCACCCCATTATCTGCTGTCATGCTGACTGCATGAAGTGTCTCAAATACCATCGCGATCTCTCCATCTGCCGGTGCATAGATTTTGCCCTCAGACGGCACGATTGCAACTCCCTGGCCTAGCATTCCTGAATTGAATGTCGGGTCGTTTACTTCTTTTAACTCTACGACTTTTCCTTTTGCCACCGCACCGAGCATATATGTATTGTTTTGTTTCTTCTTAAAAAAATTAAACATCTTGTTCCTCCTAGTCATATTGAAAACAGTCTGCAAAGGCAAGACGGTTCTTTGCTTCCTTCTCTGATAAATATCGATGTCCTGCCAGCGAACTGCTTTTTGCTCCACTGGCATCTACGTAAACCGTCTGATCTCCAATTTTCACTGCGCACAGAACATACTGTTCATCCTGACTCCATTTCCCATTTCAGTGTCCCATGACAACATGCGAATCCATGCCGGCTCTTCTGCAAAGTTCCGAAAAAATCTTTGCATACCCAAGTACACTTGCTTTTTTCTCGGTAACTGCCACAAGATGATTTTGCAGATACACTTGCTCCAGCATCTCTCCCATATGTGAAAGTTCACTTGCCGTCGTGACAGTGTCATCCGGAACTTTCATTTCTTGATCAAGCCATTTCAGGAAATAGTCAACGGTACTCTTCTGACCGCTGTTTTCAGGGATTCCATCTATGATCTCAGACAGTACACGCTCTGTCTCTTCCTGTTTTTCTTTAATCTTTACTATCTTTTCTTCGTCGTTGACCGACAGGCCTTTCTGGATCTCCTCTGCATTTTTCAGTGTTCCGTCATCTGCAATCTCCCCTGGTGTCTCAATCCCACTGGCACAGGATAAAAACAGCACGACCTTTGTGATCTCATCCTCTGTGATCTTGGAAAAATCTTTCTCATCATTGAGAAGATACACATTATCTTCATTCATCGGAATATCTACGAATCCATAGAAATAATTATATCCTTCATATTCCAATGCCACCGTGATCCGCTCATATTCTTTTCCGTTCACAGCTTTCGGAAGAGTCAGTATCCCTCCCTGAAATTGCTCAATCTGATCTTTCAGGAACAGATATACTTCCATCTCCTTTTTTGTCAACTGATCCAAATAAAATTCTGCACTTTTTACAGTTTCTTCTCTCGGCTCATCTTTCAGTTCATCTTCTACAGATTGTTCCATCACGCTTTTTCTCTGGAAACCAAAAATAACTGTAAATACTGCCAGTAGGATAAGACCGATCAGAACAATCTTTTTATGCCTGCGAACATACTCCATCTGTGCCTTTCTCCTATTCCATCTCACGAATGATCTTTCTTAATTTCAAGATCATAGACGGAGCTACAGAAAGCTCATCTACACCCATGCGTACAAAAGTCTCTGTCAATTCCGGATCTGCTCCTAACTCTCCACAGATACCAGCCCATTTTCCTTCCTGATGTGCGCTGTCCACAACCATTTGAATCATTTTCAAAATTGCTTTATGGTGTGGATTGTAGAAACGGTCAAGTTTCTCATTCTGCCTGTCAATTGCCAATGTGTATTGTGTCAGGTCATTTGTCCCAATGCTGAAGAAATCTACCATCTTCGCCAGCTCATCACTGATCATAACTGCTGCCGGAGTCTCAATCATGATTCCTTCCTCAACATCGTTATATGGGATTCCATCTGTTTTCAACTCTTCTTTGACTTCCTGCACAATTGCCTGTATCTGTGCTACTTCCTCTGTGGAGGTGATCATCGGATACATGATCGACAGATTCCCATAAGCAGACGCACGGAACAGTGCCCGCAACTGTGTCTTAAAGATTTCCGGCTGTGCAAGGCAGATCCGAATTGCCCGGTATCCAAGCGCCGGATTTTCTTCTTTTTCAATGTTCAGATAATCCGCCTGCTTATCGGCACCGATATCCAGCGTTCGGATGATCACCTTTTTGCCTGCCATATTTTGCACGGCTTGTTTATATGCCTGAAATTGTTCTTCTTCATCTGGAAGCTCATTCCTTCCGATATACAAGAATTCACTTCGAAACAGCCCGATACCTCCTGCATCGTTTTCCAATACATATCCCATATCTGCTACACTGCCAATGTTTGCATACAGATTGATATGTCTTCCGCCTTTTGTGACATTTTCTTTTCCTCTTAACTGCTGAAGAAGCTCCTGTTTTTCCTTCTCCTCCTCAATTTTTCTCTGAATCCTCTCTTTAACTTCCTCTGACGGATCCACAAAGAACTCTCCATGAAATCCATCCACCGCCGCCTCTGTTCCGGTATGCAGCGCTTCTAAATCCATATCTACTCCGATCAAAGCCGGAATATTCATCATACGGGCTAAAATTGCCGTATGGGAATTCGCGGAACCATGTACAGTCACGAATGCCAGTATTTTCTCCTTATCCATCTGAACCGTCTCACTCGGAGAAAGATCATCTGCCACAACAATGACCGGCTCATCCAGATCCATTACATCTGCCGACTGTCCAGACAGATTTTTTACCAAACGATTCGAAATGTCCTTAATATCTGCAGCTCTTGCTCTCATATAATCATCATCCATGCTTGCAAACATCTGGGAAAAATTATCTCCTGTAGAAGCTACCGCGTATTCTGCATTGACCTGCTGTGTACTGATAATATTTTCAATGGATTCTTTGTAATCTTCATCCTCCAGCATCATCTGATGGACTTCAAAAATCGCAGCGCTGGCTTCTCCAACTTCCTTTAATGCCTTTTCATATAATTTTTGAAGCTGTTGTTTAGAAGCCTCTACTGCTTCTTCCACTCTCTGAAGCTCTGCCTGTGTATCTTCAATCTTTACACGCTTTACCACATAGTCATCTTTTTTCAGCACGGATATTTTTCCAAATGCAACTCCTTTATAGACTGATTTTCCTTTCAAACATTCCATACTACTTCTCCTTACACTTCCTACAAATTCGCTTCAAAAAATGACTTCATGCCTTCATATGCAGCTTCTTCATCGCTTCCTTCAATCTGTACTTCTACAGTCTGTCCACATTTTACTGCAAGAGACATCAACGCCATCAACTTAGACGCTTCCACCGTTCTTCCTTCTTTTGTAATTGTAATCTTACTCTCATACTTCTTTCCTTCTTTTGCAAGCATTCCCGCTGGTCTTGCATGGATTCCCATCTCATCTTTGATTGTGTACTCAAACTTTTTCATTTTACTATCTCCCTTCGTCTTGACAAATTTCTTTCTATAAAAATAGAGTAATTCATAAATATTCTATCATCTTCTTTTTTCACAAACAAGCGATTCCTCAGGCTGCGATCATCCTCTGGATATGAATGGCAAGAAATCCAACCTCTTCCTGCATGATCTGCCTTTCCAGTTTTTCTGCCATGTTATCACAGATTAAAGCGGCAATTTTCATTGCCTCCGGATATTTTTCCTGCACAAACTCATTAAGATCAATGTTGACCGCTTCACCGGTCTTTGTCCGGACAACCATATAATACAGATGACTCATCAGCCGGATGTAATTCAAAGCTTCTTTCTGCATTTCTTTTTCCAAATGTTCTTCTATGATCTGCATACTCTCATCAATAAGCTGTGTTGCCTTTAATGTCTCTGACACCGCTTCATCAGAAAGTCCGGAATGAATATGAAGTGCGATAAATCCCGCCTCATCATCTGAAATCCGATATCCTGTCATCTCCTCGATGATAGATCTGCTCTCTAAGGCTACCGCATACTCTTTTCCAAATAAAATCTTAATATCCGGTATAAACGGATTCGAAAGAAAGATATTCTCTCTCTCCCTCCTCGCGGCAAATGCAAGGTGATCTGCCAACGGAAGTAAAATATCTCCATTGATCGAGTCAAATACTTTCTCTGCCGCCTCAATGATCTTGCCCGCTGTCTCAATGTAAACCGGATCAATCGCATTGACTGCATGGATTGCTGAGTGCTGTTCTTCTCTCACGACCGGTGTGTACACTTGAACTCCCTCATCGATCGTCACCTCATCTCCCGCTCTCTTGCCAAATCCAATCCCTTTTCCTAATAAAATTCTTTCACTGCCATCGCCCTTTTCTTCTGCAAGAAGTGCATTATTATTTAAAATCCTTAAAATGCAGTACACCATCCGCTCTCCTTTTCTTTCGTCAGGATATGAGTCCATCTCCTTCATCGAGATACATAAAAAGGCATAAACTACCTGTTCTACTCACTAATGTTGAATAAAACCGGATAGTTTATGCCTGCATCACCAGTAACACGCTATCAAAGTTCTTATTTTGCAACTTTTGCTTCCTAATACATGAATCTGTATAGATTGTATATCATCTTACCAGTTGTCGTCAAGTTATGTTTTTAACTAATTTTCTCCGTTTTTTTTGTGTATTTTTCACAACTTTTATCTTGGCAGATAGATCATTTCTTTTGTAATTTCTTTTAAAGAATTGGCCCCACACATTGCCATCGTATCTGCAAGTTCCGCCCCGATTTTTTCAATGTAAGTCTTCACACCTTCCATTCCGCCACCATAGACTGCTGTTACAAATGGGCGGCAGATCAGCACTCCATCTGCACCGAGTGCCAGTGCCTTAAAGACATCTACACCAGAACGGATCCCACCATCTACAAATATTTTCACTTTTTCCTGCACTGCCTCCACGATAGCAGGAAGTACCTCCGCAGTGGCCGGGCACTGGTCGAGCACACGCCCTCCATGATTGGATACGACAATCGCATCGACACCTGCCTCCACCGCTTTGATGGCGCCCCTTGCGGTCATAATTCCTTTTGCGATAAATGGAACTTTTGCCATCTCTGCCACCTGGCGTAATTCTTCCACAGATTTTCTGCCTGCCGGCGGTGTCATATTTTTTAAGAATGGAAGTCCTGCCGCATCAATATCCATAGCAACCGCAAATGCACCAGAACCTTCTGCCTGCTTCATCTTTTCACGAATGATCTCTATATTCCACGGCTTGATCGTCGGAATCCCTTTTCCTTCCACTCGTCTGATTGCATCGGTCGCATACTTCATTACATCCGGATTTACCCCGTCTCCGGTCATTGCGGCAATCCCCGCCTCTGCACATGCAGCCACCATCACATCATTGTAGGACTGATCATTGTATTTTTCTCCATAATGAAGATTCACTGCCCCAACCGGACCTGCAAAAAATGGATAACGGAATCTCTGTCCCCACAGTACAAAGCTTGTATCCACTTCTTCATGCTCAGAAATGGTATCCATCTGCACACGGATTTCCTGCCATTTATCAAAATTGCGGATGGCTGTATCCCCCATCCCTTTCGCTCCCGGTCCCGGCATTTGATTCCGGCATGCCCTTCCATTGCACACCATGCACGCTTTACAATATTTCCCAATATCTTGTTTTGCATTTGTTACTATTTCCTCGTATGTCATCCTATTTCCTTCTTTCTTTATCATTCATTGTTTCTTTCCGCAAACGAATCAGAAACAATCTCACACTTAATTTTCCCAGAGAAGAAATGTCACTGTCTTTCCGTCTGTCAATACTCGTTTCTGTACGGTCTCTCCGGTTATTTTATTGACAGTTACTTCATATAGCACTTGTTCAACGGTCTCATTTCCCGGTACTTTTGTTGTAACTTTCACAAGGTACTCACTCTTCGTACTTTCCTGTTCAAGCACCGTCATCTCTTCTCCTTTCGCATCTTCTGTTCCCTTCGCATAATATTCTTCTAACTTTTTCTGAATTTCTAAATCAGAATACACTGGTGTCTGTTCTTCCTGTTGTATCGGATTTTCCGGTGTCTTTATCCCTTCCTGACTCTGTCCGGCATTCTCCGTTTCTGCTTCTTTCTTCTTTGCTGCTTCTGGATCTGCTTCACCGGTAATCCGCTCTGAAAGCGTCTTCCACTTCAGCCCTGATACCGTCTTTCCCATACTGTCCAGTTTTTTCTGGAATGCTTCCTTTGACAAAGTTTCCTTGTCGTTATAATATGGCTGTTCTGGATGTCCCTCCATATCAAAGGTATATTGTTCTGTCTGAATCACTGTATGTTCTCCATCCATCCGATAAAAACTCGCATTTCCATAAGAGGCTCCGCCAGAACCATAGATATACATTGTCCCATTCTCATAAATCTGAAGCAGAGACCGCTCCGCCAATGTCTGATCTTCAAACATATTTTTGGCATCTACTCCATCAAAGCAGTACACTCCTACTACCCGCTCATCACCACCATTGCTCCTGCTTCCGACCAGCAATTCCTTTTCTCCACTCTCATCGATATCATACATCGTATAAATAATTTCTGTTTTCCCCTTATCTGTCTCAGTTAAAAATACTAATAATGGGTTGATATTTGGATATCCCTCTGGATCTTTCTGCACCTCTGATGCTCCCATGAGAAGTGCTTCTTGATATTCATCTAAAATTTTCTGATAAGCTTCATCTTTTTTTTGTTCTTTCTTAAGACGTTCTTCTGTTCTTTTTGCTGCCGCCTCAATTTCTTTTTTGTCAAATTTTAATGTTACCTTACGCTGTACCGGCTTTAATACAGATGAATCATATGTTTCATAAAACTCGCTTAGTTCTTCTGTTCCATTCTGCTCTGTCGTCGTAAGCTCTGCTAAGATTTCCACCCCGCTCTCATCGAATTCAAACCATAATTCCGAATACCCTCTCATCCGTTTTGCAGTGGCATTCAATCCGATTTTTTCCAGTTTTGCAGAAATATCTGTAATCTCTTTCTCATGCTCCTCCCCGGTCAGAAGTCCTTTGGTCGATGCATATTCCCGGAAAGTCCCATCATAGTTCACTGCAAACATTCCATACTCATGCGAACGTGCTGTCAGAGAATACTGATTTGCTGTACTTCCACAGATATAGATCTTTCCACCTGACTCCTTTAAGAAAATACCTTGACGCTCTGTCTCTGCATTTCCCATCACATTTCGAAGTGCAAGATATTCTGCTGCAAGCTTGATACTTTTCTCTTTCTTCTCATACATCTGAAGATAAACATGGTTGTGTTTTTCATCCTTTTTTGCCTTATCTTCCTCACCGGTCTTCAGCATCAGAACAAGCAGCTCTTTTTCTCCATCGCCATCAAAATCTTTCAGTTTGGATGCGAGTACCCCCTTTTGCTTCTCCAGCCGCTCAGGCTGTACTATCTTTTTCTCGCTATCTTTCTTCACATATTTTGATTCATAAGTACCCGCAGTACATTTTCCATATTTCGGTACGAGAACCTTGTCCACATACGTTTCCAGACTGACTGCTTTTGTGTCGTCTATTTTATCCTGATCTTGCGTATGCTCTCCTTTATTTTCTTCCTCCCCTTTATTCTCTTCCTGACTGCTTGAATTTGGGGAAGGTTTCTCATCTGGTACCGGTTCTGCTGCCGGTTTCTCATTACTCTGTGCTTCTTTTTTCGGTACTTCCTGCCCTTTTGCCACAGCACCATTCTCTTTTGCCTTCTTCAAGATTGCCTCTGCCTTTTTTTCTTTTCCCTGTGTGGTATAGATTTCTGCTAATTTATCGTAAGATTTTCGTTCCTTCGGATCGATCTTGATTGACTCCAGATAGAGTTCCTCCGCTTTTTCATACTCCATATCTTCCAGATATTTGTCTGCCATCGCTATCTTCGTCTGAAATGTCTTTTCCTGCTTATCTTTCATCCCGAAATAGACACCTGTCGTCACTCCAGCGATCAGAACTGCACTGATTCCCACTGCCGCAGCAATCCGAAAATTTTTGCGCCTCTTCGTCTCCTGCTGTTCTGCCTCCTGTTTTCTCTCTTGTTCTATCTCCTGAAAATTCTCTGTCTCCTCTGCCTCAAAGTCTTTCTGCAGATTTTCTTCCACCTTTTTCTCTGCAGATTTTTCTTCCTGCGTCGATTCCTGCGGAATCTGAACCAATTCTGCCCCGCACTTTCCGCAAAATTTTGCATGATCTGCATTTTCTGCTCCACATTTCCTACAGTACATACCTATTCTCCTCCCTTTATCTGACTGTAAATTTCAGATGATAATGCCACAATTTTCTCTCGGGCTGCCTGTGTGTCTGTAAGCTGATCTGCCATCACACATAAAATATATGGGGTCTCATCAACCCATACGATTGCTGCATCGTTCTCTACATCGGCAAGTTCTCCTGTCTTATTTCCTGTTTCTACCCCTTCTGGAATACCCGCTGGAATTTTTCCAGTGCGCTGCTGCTGCTTTAATAAATTTAACATCTGCTCTGCGTGTGGATGTCTCCCTTGGCAAACATCAAACAAAAAATTGCCACAATCCTCTGCTGATGTGTAATTTTCTCCCAGCGTACTGTCTGCCAGAAGCATTCTTCCCATAGAAGAATCTTTGTAACCTTTTTCCTGACAATAAACATTCACCTGTTCCATCCCCGCAGTTTCCTCACCATCGCCGAGCATTCTTGTCAATTCGTTGGCTGCATCGTTATCGCTGACTGTGATCATCGCCGTGAGAAGCCGATCGAGTTCTGCAGCTCCGTACTGTGCTGCCAAACTGTCATACTGTTCATAAACAGCTCCCATAATGTACAATTTGATCAGACTTGCCGCCTTTTGCTTCTCCGCTCCAACTACTGCAAAGGAACCGCTTGACAATTGCTTCACATACACATTCCACTTTTCTCCAAGCGCTGTCCTTTCTGCAATCCTGTTCTGGATCAGCTCTTCCATAGCGGCCATTTCCAAAGGCGCGCGGACTTCCTCTTCCATCTGCTGTTTCTCCTGTCGGGTCTTTGCTTCTGCTTCTTCTTTCTCCTCCAACAGAGTCTGTCTTCTTTTTAAGACTTCCTTTCTCTCTTCTTTTTGTAATACAGCCCCTGCATCGATTTCCTGTGTCTGTTTCTCAATTTCCTTGCACCGACTTTCCAAAAACAGCCATCCAGTTCCAACAGCCAGAAGCATTCCCACACAGACTGCACTGTAAATCCATCCTGCTTTTTTCCCTTTTCCTCTTTCTCTCTTTTTCATACTGCACCTCTTGCCATAGCTCTAATTTCCAGCCGCAAAATATTGGTCAATTCCATTTGCAATGCCCCTGACCATTTTCTTTTCATACTCCGGATCCTGCATATTTACATCATCCTGCTCATTGGTCATGTATCCCATCTCCAGAATGATAACCGGAATCTGACTCCAGTTGATCCCAGTCATGTTATCATAGAGCTGCACTCCGTCATTTTCCATACCACACTCCTGACAGTAAGCATTGATCACAGCTTCCCCGAGCGCATAGCTTTTCGGATGAAGTACTCCAACATAGGGATTTTCTGCGGAAGGTACCATCGTCATTGCTCCCTTTGCCAATGGATCCTCACTTCCATTTGCATGGATCCTCACATAAATATCGGCTCCTTCCTCCGCTGCCATAAGCGCTCTCTCACTGTTGCTGATTGCCGTATCATGATCTTCTCTTGTGAGTACCACTTCATATCCTCTCTGTTCCAGTTCCAGACGAAGCTGCTTGGAAATATTTAATGTCAGTTCATACTCCGGAACATTTGTATAACGCCCCTGCGTACCAGAAGATGCCTTCGCTTTCATTTCCTGTGATCCTGGTCCCATCGGCTCCAAGTCGCTCATATCTACATTCGGACCTTGATGACCCGGATCGATTGCAATTTTCTTTCCCTTCGCCTGTGGCTGTTCCTCAGTGATCACTTCTTTTTTCCCCTCTGCCTCTCTTTGTGCCTGTTCTTTTTCTAGTTCTTCCACTTCTTTTTCCAGTTCCTGAATTTCCTTCTCTATATTCTGCGCTGCTTCTTTTGCTGCTCGCTTCTCTGCTTTCGCTGTATACAATTTTCGCGCCGCTGCAGCGCATCCGACTGATACAATGACCAGCAGACAAGTGCAGGAAACTACTATGATTTTCTGACTTGTTTTCACAATTTTCCCCCTTCTTTCCAGTAGCTCTGGCACACTGTGATAAAAGACAGAGATGTCTCACACCTCTGTCTTTTCGCCTATCCGTCTCTCACTCACGACTGCGGACAGATTTTCTTTATTCTTGCTTTGTTCCGCACTTTGTGCAGAAAACTGCCCCTTGCGGAATCTGTTTTCCACACTTTATGCAGAACCTCACTTGCTGCTGCGAAGCCTGCATTCCTTCCTTCATATCCTCTACTTTTGCTCCGCATCCTACACAAAACGCCATTCCCGGTTCCAACACTGCGCCACACCTTGGGCAAGTCTTAATGCTCTCAATCGCCTCAATCTCCGAACGGATTGCTTCAATTCTTTGATAACTTGCCTGAACCATCCGTACCAGCTCAGCCAGCTGTGGCTCTGGATCATTCTGCTTTAACTCATAATACATATGACCAAGGTTCTGACAATATTTATCAATTTTTTTCTGCTCTTCATTGATCTGTGATTTCAAACTTGTGATATCAGCCATTCCTTTTGCTTTCTGCATGACATTTTGACCTGTGACTGAAATTTTCTTTCCTAATTCATCAAAAAAAGCCATTGTTCTCTCTCCTTCTCTTCCTGTTACTAATTGTACATTCCTCCAAACAGGCAGGTGACATCGTCATCCAGCTCGATGAGTTTATCCTTTCCTCTGTACAACTTCAATGTTCCCGTAGAGTCATCGTCATCATAATCTACAAGGACCGCTATTTTTTTCTCATCTACAACTTTATAATCAAAAGCATCATCTGCGATCACTTTTGCATTTTTTCCGTCAAACATCTTTAACGTAAACAGATTCTTGGAAGTATTGTAGTCTGTCTTATAGATTGGATATTTCTGTTCTTTCGTAAATTCTAAGGTACCTATCATAACATCACTGTCAATCAATTCTTCATTACAATACAGATCCCCCATTCCTTCATCCATATCCGTCAGATAATAAATATCTCCGTCTTTTGCACCCATCATGACATCTACATCTTCTGCAATGACACTGCATTTTCCATCTGCTTTCTTACCTGTCTTGAAGGAAAGAAGCTGGCTTTCTTTTATTTCGCCATCCTTATTTCTTTCTACTTTCATTGTATACCCAATATTCTTTTCATCATCGACAAGGAACCTCTGCTCTCCCATTCCCTCCTTCAAGTCTGCATCCAAAGTCACAATCTCTTTTCCATTGTAAATGCAAGTCTCTGCCGACTCCTGAAGTGCCTCATAGTACTTCTGGTCTACGTCATAAATTTCATCTAATTTTGATGCTCTAATTTTCGGCAGCTCTTCCATCTTAAATCTTGTGAATAACACTGTGTCAGAATTATCCTGTGCATAAATGTCACTGCTGAGTTTCTTTGCGACCTCCACTTCTTTTCCATCTTTATAGCAGTACAAGGAGTTCTCAGACACCTCGATAGAATGCTCTTCCAATTCTTCCAAGAACCACTCCATATCCTCATCGCCGTTGGTGTCATCTTCTACAATATCCATCGCATTGATCTTTTTCTCATCCATCTTTACATAATACAACGCTTTATCTTTTTCATTGTTGGAAACAACCCACCCTACATCCGATGCGATTTTCTCTCTTTCTCCAAAATTTTCAATCAGATAAAGTTTATCATCTTCCTGTACAACAATCTGTTTCAAATCATCCCCGATGATGCAATTTTCTGCGCTCTTAGAAAGTTTCTTTTTCTCTTTCTTTAAATTGATATCCTGCTGATACAATGCGCTCTTGCCGTTGTTCTGTTCGATCCACACAATATTTTTTTGCTCTTTATCCAGTTTAAATCTGGTAACATCTGATGCAATTTTTTCTTTCTTTCCTTTCCGATCACTAATATATAATGTATCGTTTCCTGCCTTTAAATAAACGATTTTATTATTATCAAGCAGTTTATATTTTGTAACGGAATCATCAATCTCTATTGCTCCGCCTTCTTTTCCGACTTTCTGGAAGTTCAGATCAAATTCTGTCATTCCATCTTCCGCTTTTACATCTGTCGGATAGCAGATATATTTTCCATCTTTGGAATAGGTAACACGCATACCATAAATCTCATCTTCATCACCATAAGATCCACTGTATTCCATCGGATCTTTTTTGTATTTTTCCAAGTCTGTCTGCATTACCTTTCCGTCTTTTAAATACGCAATCTTTGTATGTGCATCATCTCCAAATGCATTCACAAGGAGAGCAACCCCTCCGATGACAACGACAGCTGCCGCTGCCACACCAATGATTTTTCCGGATGAAATCTTTCCGCCCGAGTTGCGCCCCAATGAATGAGAACCTCCTGCATTTTCCCCAACGCCGGATTCATCCATTTCCATATTCTTTCCACATCCGCAACAGAAAACGGCATCCGCGTCATTTTCACATCCACAATATGGACAATACTTGTGTTCCTCTTCTTCCGGCTCTGAATAAGAACCTCTTATTTCTGCACCAAGGAGAACTGTCTCCTCCTCATCTCCTTCATTTGCCTGACAGTCTTCCTGTTCCAAATTTTCTGCCAGCTCTTTCTTTTGTGCTTCCACACAATTTTCCTCTAACTTTGCTCCACATGCAAAACAAAATTTTGAATTTTCCGGTAATTCACATCCACATTTTGTACATCTCATCGTAACTTATAACCTCCACTGTCAATTGCAAATTCTCTGGCACTTAGTAAATCTGCATTTTTTATCTCATAGTCATTTAACATATCATTAGTAAACTGCGACGGTTCAATCGTTCCCCTATACCACGATTTACTTCCAAAATATTCTTGTAATTCTACTGAGTCAAACTTTCGTCCTCTTCTCGCATAAATTTCATTTTTCGCGTAATTGAGCTGCTGCAGAGACAATCCACTGATATCACTCTCTGTCAGATAACGGCTGTTGCTATCCGGAATAATGTACTCACTGTCTTTTTTGGCAACTGCATTCTTTTTATCAGTTTCCGCTTTTTCGGCTGTTGCGATCAGTTTCTCTAACTTCTCCTGATCTCTTACCAGTTCTTTTGCATCCTCAAGAATCTGTACTGCATCTTTAGGTGTCCCTTCCGCAATAAGACGACTGCTCTCCTCTTCCAGATATTTCATATAGTCTACATCACACTGTTTGAGTAATTTATTGACAACCTCATCTTCCTCATCCAGCTCCTCACTAATGGAAGTCAAGTGCTTTATCGCATATTTATAATTAGAAATCTTTGTATATTCTGAGATCTCTTTCTCTAATCCTTTTCCGAGATCTTCCACAAGACTGTCATACTTCTTTTCCTGTGTTTGCTCCAGATCATCCACATCAATCTCTTCTAATTCCTTTTTTGCTTCCACATAGTCTAACTTTCCATCTTCAAAATCTTCTCTGATTTCTTCTAACTGTCCGCTGACTTCATCTTTTTTCTCGCCTTTTTCTACCCTGACGGAATCGTTCTCATCGTCTTTCTCATAGTCTGAAACGCTTCCTGAGCTACTCTCATATGGAGCTAAAATCATAGATCCCATGATCCCGGCAATTCCCAGCACACTTACAACAGTCATTGCTGTTGCAATCCATTTTCCTCTCCCGGACATCCCAAAGACCGCTGCTACTGCTGCAATCACTGCGAATGCCGATGGCAAAATGTAGATCAGATACGGATAAATCTCTTCCAGAGCTCCACCGGAAAGTGTGTCTGCCAATAGAAATCGAAGGCTGATGAAGCTGACTGCTGCCAATACTAAAAAGACTGCTGCAATTACTAACGGCGTTTTATTCCAGCTGCCATTTTTCTTGCTTTGCGATTGCATTTCCTTCTTTGGCCTTTCTTTCTGTTTTTTGGGTTGCTCTGATTCTTGCTTATTTTTCTGACTGCCACTTTCTCTCACAGAATCGTTCTGGCTACGACAGTTGCATATTTCTCCTTCCTGGATCTTGCGACCACAATATTTACAATACATTCTCATCCCTCCATTCTTCTTATCCTTACTTTTTAATAAGGAAGCTTCCCTCTTAAATAATATACTCTTTCTTTTGTCATATCTGCTGCCGGTCCATTTGGAAAACTAGAGTGATCAATTGTCGTTCCCTGCCAGTAATTAGCAATCATCGCCTCTTTCTGTTGGATCCAGCTAACCTGCTCATCTGTAAGATTTCCTAATTCTGCTCCCGGAAGCACTGCCTCCAGTTCAGCCCACAGCTCATTTAGCAAATTATCCCACAGTTCATATCTGCCCTGTGCAATACTCATCTGTCTCTCCACAGAATCCCCTGAGGAAGCTTCTGCCGCTAATTGTTTATCAGCTGCCTCTGTCGAAGCCAGTCTCGAATCCCACCATTCTTGCGCCGACATTTGAGAACTGCTATTAGAAGAAAGATTGGACTCGCTTTCTGCTTGCTCCTGTACCTTCTTTAATTCTTCCTCTTTTTGCTGAAGCTGTTCTTTTAGTTCCTTCTCTTTTTGCTCTTGTTCTTCTGCTTCTTTCTTTTTCTTCTCTTCTTCTTTCTGTTCTTCCTTTTCTCGTGCTTTTTCTTCCGCTTTCCGTTCTGCTTCTATCTCTTTTTCTCTTTTCTCATGTTCTTCTTGCACCGCCTCCAGCCGTTTTTCCTGGATCACATATACTGCAAAAATTCCACCGCAGAACATCACCAGCACAAGACCGATCAGAATCCCCATCCATAAATTCTTTTTCTTCTTTTTTCCAGATTGCTGCTCATCGCCTGCTTCTTCGTTATCCTCTTTCCAATCTTGGAATCCATCTTGATCATTTTGTTCTGAATTTTTATCTACCTCTAAAAGTGGAGAACCACAACGTTTACAAAACTTTTTATCCTCCTCATATTCCGCACCGCACTTCTGACATTTCTTCATCTTCTCTGATTCCTTCCTCATCCCTTATTGCTTCGTTCCACATTCCATGCAGAAAAGATGGCCCGGTTTTACAATACTTCCGCAGTTCGGACAAATTCTTTCTTGAAGTTCTTCTTCCTTCTCCGCTTTCTCTTCTCCATATCTCGTACCGCACATAATACAAAACTCCTGATCTTCTTCCATAGGCGCTCCACATTCTTTGCATACTTTCTCTGAGGATATGCTCACCGCCTCCTGAAGTTCCTGCACAAATGGATCTTCGTTTTCCAGTTCCAGTGGCTCCTCTGTACTGATCGGCTCAACCTCTTCCTCCGACTGTTGTTCTTCTGCAAGGATTTCTTCTACCGATTCTTTTGCCGCTGAAGCTTCCTCTTCCAAAATTTCTTTGACAATTCTATCTTCTTCTACAGCTTCCTCTTCTTTTTCTGCAAGGAGCTTTTCTTCCTCTCTCAGTTCCTCTTCTTCCTGGATCAGTTCATCCACGGATGGCTGTTCTTCCTGAATTTCTTTCATCTTATGTCCACAATTATTGCAGAAATTAAAATGAATGCTGACTTCATATCCGCATGCCGGGCATACCACAATCCCTTTGAGTGCAAGAATCTCTTTTTCATAATTTTCTACTGTCTCCTTACTCTCCCGAATCTGCGTACACATCTCCATCAATTCGCTCTCTGCCCTGTCCCCATACACTTTGTAATAAGTTTCTCCAAGCTCCCTGTAAATCTTTTCCTGTCTTTCCTTCTCTGAAGAAACCGCTGCTGTCAGCTTCATGATTTCTGAAATATTTTTTGTTTTCTGTGCCATTCCATCAAAAAATTCCATAATAATGTCCTCCTTATACTTTTCTCTATCCTATACGGCATCCACATTTGCCGCAAAAGATTGCCTGTCCTTTTAGCTCATTCCCACATTGCGGGCAAAAAGCTTTCTCGTCGGTCTGTTCCTGACTACATTTCAGTTCAGTAATTGCATCAAATAATGGTAAGAGTTCCGGAAGAGGGTCTTCAAACCGTCCTTCATAATATGCCTTTCCAAGCTTTGTATACAAATTTTCAAGTTTCTTCTCTATATCCTTCATCCTTTCATCCCTTCTCTCATTTCTACCTTATTCTAACAAAAAGCTGTTCTTTCGTGACGCAATCCATATCTCCATGCCACGCGGCAGATAATAGATGCGGTTCTTTCCAAGTGGCTGTCCACTTTTTAAATATACTGTGCTTGTCTTCGCCGGCTGCACTGCATATTCTTCACGCTGTTCAATATACCAAATTCCTGCTTCTGCACCTTCCGGGCTCTGATCCACATAAATCTGTTCACCCTCGATATGAAAAAATACTTCACACCGATTTTCCAGCAACAATGTCCTATCCTTGTAACTTCCTTCTTTTCCGGTAACCGCCCCTTCAAATTTCTGATTGCTCATCTACTCCTGCCCTTCTCTCTATCACTGTTTCCTACTGTTTGATTTTCTCTACTCCATACTGATTTCTTCCAGAAGATGTTTTCTCTGTCTTCTAAATCTTCCAATCGTGCTGACTAGAAATAGTACGCAGGCAATTCCCCCAAGGCTTCCTGCTGCTACCATGATCCATCCGGGTGTCATTCCCATTTTACAGCCATCCTCCCTTCTTAGCCTGCGCATACAACTGTTCCAACAAATCCATCTCCATATCCTTTTCTTCCTCATCCTCATACAGTTCCATCGCCTGCTCATAAAATTCCTTAAACTTTTTGTAATTTCTCGCATCGTTTTTCAGTAATTTCTGCCGGTCAATTTCAAGAAATGCGTATCTTTTATAGACATTATAATCTTCTCCGTAAGATTCTTCCATTGTTTTTAAATATTTTTCTGCCTGATCAAGATTTTTTTGTTTCTGACAGAGAATCACAAGATTATTGTATGTATCATAAGATTCCCATCCATTTTCAATAATCTTCTGGAAATTTCTAATTGCCTCTTCTCTGTATTTTCCAAGGCCTGTATTCTCTGCAAGATCGATGTTCACCTGCGCCAACCGCTCCAGAATCATCATCTGATTTTCCAACGGGAGGGAGGCTTCTGCCTCCTTCAGCAACTTCTGCTCTTGTTCCCGGTTATCCTCTTTCTCATACAATTCACTCATCATCAGATATGCCCTTGTCTTCAGGCCTGTATCTTTAGTGATCTCGATACATTTCTGGAAGGAAGTCAACGCCTGTTTTGGTTCCTCCAAAAATTTTTCGACCTCTCCCTTCGCATAGTACAATGCATCTTCGTTGATTCCTTGCTCCATCGCTTCTTCCAGAATTTTCTCTGCCGATTCCGGGTATCCGGCATATGCCAGTGTGATCGCATAATCCTTATAATACATTTCTGCACCCTCACCGGTCTTTTCAAGCAGTTCATACGTCTCTACCGCATCTTCATATTCTTCTATCTGAAACTGACTGTCTGCCTTCAAATAGTAGATATCCGCCATGCGCTTCGCATTTTGCTTTATCTTCTCATTCTGAAGAATATCATAATCAATAAATACGATACACTCCTCATATGCTTTCTGTTCATACAGTGCACAGGCATTCTGATAATAGCTCTCCAACGAAGACGGTCTTAGTCTGACTGCCTCCCGATAGACCTCTTCTTCCTTGTCAAACTCCTGCTCCGCAATCAATTGTTCCTGCTTTTCCACCAGTTCATTGTAGCGATCTGTCTTCTCAAGCCTTATCGTATATACACCATACCCAGTCAATGCCATACAGCCTGCCAGACAGGCACACCCGATCACACGCTCTGCCCATTGACGTGCCAGAAGCATCTTATAGCGCCTATCCTTCTTCGGAAGCATCTGCAATGCCTGAAGCATCTCCGCCGCACTCTGAAACCGTTTCCTTGGATCCTGCTCCAGCGCCCGCTCAATCACGGATGCAAAGGTCTCCCCTGCCTTTTCATTTAAAAGTGTCCAATCCGGCTTTCCCTCGTTCTCTGTAAGCTTTTCTCCTGTAATAATATGATACAACGTTGCCCCAAGACTATATAAGTCTGCCCGTTCATCAATCTTTACAAAATTTTCACGAATCCCTTCCTTTATGTTTCTCACTCGTTGATATTGCTCCGGAGAAGTATATCCATCTGTATATCCAAGCACAGTGCCCGAATTCATAAAAAAGGAAATATTAAAATCAATCAGACAGATATCTCCTTTCGGAGTCAACATAATATTGGCAGGTTTGATATCTCCATGAATGATCGGCGGGGTCTGTTCATGAAGGTACTGAAGCGCGCTGCATAGCTGCATGGCCCAGCGAATCACTTCTTTTTTCTGAAAATACCGCCCTTCCTGAAGCAATGTTTTCAGAGATTTTCCGGGAATAAAACTCATGACCGTATATGCATTACTCCCAATCTCAAAGAAGTCCAACACTTGCGGCAGGTAAGAATGGTTCAGATTTTTTAAGATATCTACTTCTTTTCGTTTCTCTTTCAAAGCCATTCCCTGATTTTTGATCTGCTTTACGACAACTTCTTTTTTTAGCCGCTTATGGATTGCCTTATATACAATCCCCCCGCTTCCTTCTCCTAATTTTCCAATAATCTCATATGTATCTGAAAACTTTTCCACTCTGCTCTCCCTCTGTCCCATCTGCTTTTTCTTTTGCATTTTCTAATCTATTCTAAATTGAAACTTCTCATCTGCAAGATAAAAAAACTTTCCATCCTCCAATTTTTCCTGACTCTGAATGCTTTTTCCATCCACAAAAGTATGGTTCAAAGAATTCAAATCCTTCAAAAAATAGATCCCATTCTCCTCAGCAATGTAAGCATGCCTTCTGCTGATTGCCGGATTTCCCTGTATGGTATAATCTACGTCAGCAGACTTTCCTATTATAAATGGGCTTTTCTTCACTTCCATCTTTTCATCTGTCCGCATTCGTATCACATATGCCTTACCAGTCCAATGATTTTTCTTATTCAATGGAAGTATTTCCTCTCGTATGAGGATCTCCTCCTGAAAGCCACTCTGTTTTCTCGGTGGAATTTCCACCTCTGCCCTGTATCTCCATTCATTCAGATTCTTTTCCACTTTTTCCTCACCTCTTCTACACGATCTCTTGTCCGCTGCCGTTTGAATGATTTCCCATCCCTTTCTTTTCCACAATTCCTCCGATCAAGATGTTCGTTATCATAATAAATTATAGCAAAAATGCCTTTTTTTGCCAATATCTTCCACTTTCTTTTCTCATGGAACGGATTATATTCCGACAATAATCTCTTTTCTATTTCATTGATGTTTTTCATAAGTCATCGGACTTATAGAAAAATGTAATTTCCCTTTTAAAATGGCAGAGCGCAGTGCTATAATGAATCCCGTAAAAAATAAATTAGGAATCGCAGATTCAGAAAGGTCGGACAATGAATACCTCTCAATATATTATCGGCATTGATCTTGGGGGAACTAACCTCAAAATTTCTGCCTATACTTTTTCTCAATTTCATAAACTGTATGAACGACGAATCGCTACCCGCCCAAAAAAAGGCTGGGAATATGTCATGAACCAAATTCATACCGCGATTTTGGAACTATATACCGTACTTCCTAAACAAAATGCTGTCTGTATCGGCGTCGGAATTCCCGGACTACTTGATATTGAAACCGGCGTTTCTATCTTTTCTTCGAAATTTCCAAAGTGGGAAAATATGCCCGTTGCCAGATGGCTGAACGAGAAAACAGGTCTTCCGGTCTATATAGACAACGATGTCCGTGTAAACCTTTATGGAGAATGGCTATGCGGTGCCGGAAAACACAAAAAAAATATCGTACTGCTCACACTTGGAACCGGAATCGGCGCCGGAATCGTTATAGATGGTCACGTTCTCTATGGTGCTACCGCAAGCGCTGGTGAAATCGGACATATGAATATGTTCCGTCCTGGACGTCCATGCCGCTGTGGAAGTGATGGCTGTCTGGGACGCTATGTCTCTGCCTCTGGTATTCTCGATACAATAAAAGAAAAAATCGCCGCTGGAAATTCCACAATCATGTCAGAATGGGTAAATGGAAATCCAGATAAAATTACTGCAAAAATGATTTCCAACGCCTATGACCTCGGTGACCATATGGCTATCGACACAATGAATGAAACGGGAGTCATATTAGGCTACGGACTTGTAAATGTGATCAATCTGTTCAACCCTGAGATTCTTATCATAGGCGGCGGAATGTCGGCTGCAGGAGAACGACTTTTACAACCTGCTCGCAAAATTGTAGCAGAACATGCGCTGCGACTTTCCCGCGAACATTGTACAATCGTAACTGCCCAGCTTGGTGATAGTGCCGGAATGCTTGGTGCTGCACTTTATGCCAGACAGCGGTTTGAGAATGGAACTCGTTTTTAAACTCAAACGAGTAAATGAAAATAATTATGAAAAAGGAAATAACTATATGGAGAAGCTGAGAAAAGAAATAGAAACATACCTTCCATTCAATGAACAGGAAGAACAAGATCAAAGACAATTTTTAAGACTTCTAGAACATATGCCAGATCTTCTCACCAGAGAAAACGATGTTGCCCACATCACAGTTTCTGCATGGATCGTAAATCTAGACCGCACAAAAGTGCTAATGGCATATCATAACATTTACCAATCATGGGCTTGGCTTGGCGGGCATGCAGATGGGAACCCGGATGTCAGACAAGTAATCCGAAAAGAAATTGAGGAAGAAAGCGGCCTGACAGACATCCGCTTCCTCACAGATGACATTTTTTCTCTGGAAAGTCTGACTGTAGATGGACATGAGAAACGTGGAACGTACATTTCCTCTCATCTTCATCTAAATCTCACTTTTCTTCTGGAAGCCGATGAACATTTGCCACTCCGGATCAAACCTGATGAAAACAGCCAGATCGGATGGATCAACATATCTGAGATTGCAGAAAAATCTACGGAAAAATGGTTCGTCGATAGAATTTACTTCAAGCTTTGTCAAAAAGTTCTCCGGGATTTTCCTCCCAGAGAATATTATAAAGCATACGAGGACAGGTATAAGACTATTCACCAAAAAGGAGCCAGTTGGTTCAGCAATACGCCCACTCCAATCGTGATGGAGCTACTTGAAAAATATGGAATTTCTCTCTCCTCCCCAATTCTTGAAATTGGCTGTGGTGAAGGGAGAGATGCGAAAGCTTTGCTGGAAAAAGGATATTGTTTGAAAGCCACCGATGTTTCTCCGGAAGCAATTTCCTACTGTAAAGCTGCCTTCCCTGAACATATTTCAAATTTTCAAACTTTAGACTGCTTGAAGGATCACCATCCTTTCTCATATACTTTTATCTATTCGGTTGCAGTCATTCATATGCTCGTACCGAGTAAGGATCGGACTGATTTTTATCAGTTTATTTATCAGCACTTAACCGAGAATGGTCTCTCTCTGATCTGCACTATGGGTGATGGAAAAATTGAGCGGGAGACAGATATCCGCAAGGCTTTTCGTGTAGAAGAACGAGAGCATAGCTCTGGCAGTATCCCTGTCTCTTCCACATCATGTAAAATGGTGTCTTTCTCCACCTTCGAAAAAGAACTAAAAGAAAATCGTTTTACGATTATAGAAAAAGGTCTCACGGAATCTTTTCCGGATTTTCCGATCCTGATGTATGCCCTCGTAAAAAAATAATATACCTAAGCCGGGATTGTTCTGATATGTTTCTGTCGATCCCGGTCTTTTTTGGCTTTTTTCTCCCCCAGATATCCCTTCCTGTTTTTAAATACAAAAAAAGACATCTGCTCCTGCAAATATCTTCTCTCTTTTCTATCTCTTCTCTTTTTCATATACCTTCAAAATCACATACAGTCAACTACTTTTCTAAGCTTTTTCTCTCTCCATCCATTCTCCTATCACCACTTGGTTATGCCCTCGACCGATTAGTAACAGTCAGCTCCATACATTACTGCACTTCCACCTCTGTCCTATCTACCTCGTCGTCTTCAAGGGGTCTT